>Ga0208618_1000011_pt1 | contig 110956 bp, 117 predicted proteins | sample CryBogCBE18Jul08_FD_184585 | JGI IMG/M metagenome (GOLD analysis project Ga0208618, IMG submission 184585) | Freshwater microbial communities from Crystal Bog, Wisconsin, USA - CBE18Jul08 (SPAdes) | ecosystem: Environmental > Aquatic > Freshwater > Lake | place: Crystal Bog, Wisconsin, USA...
ATCTGAAAGAGACCTCCACTGAGGTCCACACCAAGACTGAAACGCCCGTTGAACCCTTGGTAACCAAGTCCGATGATGAGAGCTCACCTGCCAATGAGGGCCACAAGGATGCTCCACTCGCTCATGAGCCCTTGGTTTCTGCACCCGTGTTGAAGACGCCTGCACAAGAGGTGCGCGCTGAGGCTTCGAGTCCTGCGAACTTCTTGTCCAATGCAGACAGCCACATCACACAAGAGCCCACACCCGTGGGTATGAGTGCAGGTTTTAAATTCTTGCTATTTGCTGTGTTGGCCTTTGCTGCCCTTGTTGTGCTCTCTCCAGAGGTGAAAAACAATTTATTGGAGTTGGGTCGCCAAAATGGCCTGCTCGAGCCCGTGAACACTCCCTCTTCTGAGACCGCCGCACCGACTCTTCCACCCTTGGACGCCAGTCAAAGTGATACGCCAGTCGAGGCGCCCAATGCGGCAGCTGCAGCTGCAGCCTCAACTCCTGCTGCCTCTCAGGTGGCAAAACCAGCTTCGCCCGCAGCTCCAAGCGCTGGCAGCACCACTGCGCCCAACAATTTGGCCACAAGTGCGGCTGCACCAAGCAGCCCTGTCACTCCATCATCTGCTGCGCTATCGCCCAGCTCCACCACGCCTTGAACCATAGGGATATCCCAAGATCTTCAAGCGCCTTCAAGGGCTTTACTTTGTGGGGTCATTGATGGGCTAAAAAGCTCTTTATAATGATTTGCGTTGCTGGTGCAACCGCTCAGCAGGCGCACATTTTTTACATCAACTTTAAATGGAGTTTTTTTCATGACAACACGTCGCGAATTTTTCGTCAACATCAGCCTCATTGGAACAGCTCTGGTTGGTGGACATGTGTATGCTCAAGCCGCCAAAGTGGCTGAGAACGATCCCCAAGCCACTGCATTGGGTTACAAAGCAGACACCACCAAAGTGGACCAAGCCAAATTTCCCAAGCATGCAGCCACTCAGGCTTGCAAAAACTGCCAGCTCTTCCAAGGTAAAGCGACCGATGCAGCTGGTGCTTGCCCCTTGTTTGGTGGCAAACAAGTTGCTGCAACTGGCTGGTGCAGTGCTTACAGCGCAAAAGCAGCTTGATAACAGTGCAAGTGATAGAAGCCTCCTATGGCTTCTTCCTCAGCGAAAAAATCCCACTTTGAGTGGGATTTTTTTTGTCTCCTGCTCATCCAAGCCTTGAGCTCAAGGGTTCTGAGTTGGGACAGAGTGTATTTTGAAAGACGCACTGGCATGGGCATAAAGTTTGCCCGTGATGTCAATGAGTTCAGCTCGTGCGCTGGCCGATTGGCTCCCAAGGTGCAGCGCACAGCCTTTCGCTCTCAGGGGGCCTATCTGGGGATTGAAGCCATTGACCATGTGAACGTTCAAGTCTGAGGTGGTGCACCACTGTCCACTCAAGAGCAAGGTGTGCACACCAGAGGAGAGAGCAGACTCCAAAATGCTGGCGAACCATCCCGCATGCACAGCGCCAAATGTGTTGTGTGCGTTCTCGCTGGGAAGGCCTTGATAGACCGCTTCGCCAGATTTGACCTCAATGAGATGGAAATTCAAGGTGCGTCCCATGGCCAAGACGGGGGAGCGTCCTTCAAGGAGCGCCGTTAAGGCTTGGAAACCCGACAATTTGGCCAAGTCTTCGCCGTTGAGTGGACCCAATGTCTCTCTCAATTTGCTTTGTCTTTGTTGGACCAAACGCAGGGCCTGCTCCCAAGGGTGGGGTGCATCGAGTGGCTTAGAGGAATTGCTGCTTACAGCGCCAATGGATGTCATTTGGGGCGCGCCAAGTGTGCTCTTGGACGCAAAGCTTGGGGTAGGTGTAGAGGAGAGCATGGGTAAAAAGCAGAGAGGGTTGTGTGAAAATCTCTGAAGCTCCATCATACCCTTAGGCAGAGTCTTGAGTGAAGCTTGTGTCCAATCGGGTCCTTGTTTTTTAGTGCCTGTGACAAGCGCATTTGGACTTTAAAACCTCTCCTGGCGTGGGCTTAGAATGCACCTTATGAACCAACACACATTCAACGCATGAGCCTCTTTGAAGACGCCTCAACGCCTGAGTTTGCTCCATTGCAAGACTCAGCACAACAAGCCCTTGGTGACAGCGGACCCGAATTGGCTGTGATCATTCCCACTTTCAATGAAGTTGGCAATGTTCAAGAAATCGTCAAAAGACTGGAAGTGGTGTTGAAGGGTGTGCGCTGGGAGGTGATCTTTGTCGATGACGATTCTCCCGATGGCACCGCTTTGGCCGTGCTTGAGATGGGTAAAAGAAATGCGCACATTCGTTGTCTCAAACGTGTGGGCAGGCGCGGACTCTCAAGCGCATGCATTGAGGGCATGCTGAGCACGAGTGCAACTTATTTGGCCGTCATGGATGCGGACTTGCAGCACGATGAAGGCATCTTGCCTCAGATGCTCGCGCACTTGAGAACTCAAAACTTCAACTTGGCAATTGGGACCCGATACATGGAGGGGGGTGGAGTGGGTGAGTGGGATTCCGCTCGTCAATCCAGCAGTCGATTGGCAACGTGGGTGAGTCAAAAAATGTTGGGTGTGAAGCTCAACGATCCGATGAGTGGATTTTTCATGATCACGAGACAAGCCTTTGAGCCTTGTGTGAATCGATTGTCCAGCATGGGTTTTAAAATCTTGCTCGACATTGTGGTCTCCTCTCCACAAACATTGTCTTACGTCGAAGTGCCCTTTCACTTCAGAACCCGCTTGCACGGTGAGAGCAAGTTGGACCAAAAAGTCATTTGGGATTACTACTTGCTCTTGGTCGATAAAACCTTGGGCGGGCACATCCCCACATCCTTGGTGTCTTTCGCAACCATTGGAGCTCTGGGTGTTTTGGTGCACATGAGTGTCTTGGCGTTGGTGCTCAAAGAGATGGGTTTTGCTTTTGAGCAGGCACAAAGCTGCGCGGTCTTGATGGCCATGGTGTTCAATTATTATTTGAACAACATCTTGACCTATCGAGATCAAAAACTCGCGGGTAGAGAATTTTGGTTGGGGCTTTTCAAATTCATTTTGGCCTGCGGAGTGGGTGCTGCAGCCAATGTGGGCGTCGCCTCCTTCATTTACAAAGGTTACGGCTATTGGCTCTTTTCGGGTTTGGCAGGCATTTTGGTGGGTTTGGTGTGGAACTATTTGGCGACCTCCCTCTTCGTTTGGCCCAAGCGCAAAACCCTTTGAAGTGGAATTGATCAATGTCTTGGGCCTTGGCGATTAAAAAAAGTGTTCAATCTCTCAATTTGAACCGAGTGGAGTGGGGGTGTTTTGGGCTTGCCTTGGCTTTGCACTTGTTGCTCTCAGTGGGGATTGAGCTCTCGCCCGATGAGGCCCATTACGCTTTATACGGTTTGCATTTGGATTGGAGCTACTACGATCACCCGCCATTGGTGGGATGGGTGCAGTGGCTTCCTGCTCATTGGCCACAATTCGATTGGACCTTGAGGCTCATACCCATGATGTGCTGGGCACTGAGCGCGTTGCTGCTGGTGCGGCTCAACCAAACTTTCAAGGCCTTTCTTCAAACCGCGCAAGACTTAGTCATGGATGGCGTTCCCAAAGCGCACGAACATGAGACAGGTCTGTCAGGCGTTTCCAGTCCCTTGTTGCTGATCTCGCTCAGCCCATTGCTTCACTTGCTGGGCATCGCATTGGTGCCCGACACGCTGCTCATGCCCTTGGTGTGTGCCATCATGCTCGTGAGCTGGCGGCTCATCAATTCGCACAATGCTTCAAGTGTTCAAGACCAAAGCCACTTGGGCGCTTGGTGCATGTTGGGTTTACTTTTAGGCCTGGCTGGTTTGTCAAAGTACACCGCGGTTGTGATGGCTTTCTCAGTCGCTTTGGTGCTCTTTAAGGGGCTTGGGTTTTCAGTGTTGAAGCAAAAAGGGCTTTGGCTCAGCGTGCTTTTGGCTTCATTCATGATCTTGCCCGTTTTGTATTGGAATTGGCTCAATCACTGGATTTCTTTTGCTTATCAATTTGGACATGCAAGTGGCCAACAATCTTGGGTGTTCAGGAAAAGTTTCGCTTACTTCTTGGTCTTGGTTTTGGCCTACGGACCTTTGCTTTTGGTTGGGCTTTTGTACTTGAGAGACCGCACTCGATCCGGTGTGGTCTTTGAGTCAAAGCCGTATGTGCATTTGAACAAGCCACGTGTGAGTGTAGAGTTTTTTTGTTTTGCCTTTGGGTTGCCCATTTTGATCTTGTTGGTTTTTTTATCCGGCAGAGGCAGCACGCTTCCTCACTGGGCTGCGCCAGCTTGGGTGAGCTTGATACCTTTGGTCTCTTTGGGTCTGGATCGCTTCAGATGGGTCTCTAAAAAGCTCTTCAAGGCCTTGGTCTACTTGCAAGTCTTTTTTTGTTTGGGGCTTTTCGCGCTCATGCTTTGTGCGGGAATAGGGAAAGAGACAAATGAGCAGTCAGCTGCAACGCCTGGACTCAGAAGCGAGGACTTCAGGGTCAACCCATTTGCAGATTTATTTGGATGGCAAGATGCGGCAAGAGTGGCCAAGCAACTGGCTCAAATCAACCACATTGACACCTTGGCGGTCACGAATTGGACGCTGGCCAGTCGCTTGGCCTGGTACGCCAGACCGCTGCCCGTGAAAGTGATTCAAAATCATCACGACCAGTTCAATTTGTGGTTCGGAGAATTGAAGCCCAATGAGAGCGTGCTTTGGGTGGATTGGTCCATGATGACTTTTTCACCCCCTGTTGGAGACGCTCAGTTCAAGTCCTGTCATTTGATTGAGCAAATGCCTGTCCAGCACATGGGGCGAGTTGTCTCACATTTTAATTTTTCGATTTGTGAGTCTTGGCAGTCTCAAGGGGACTCGGTCTCCAGTGCTGAAAAGCCCAGTCAACCATGAACACACCGATGGACCCCACAAGCCCTTCTCTTCGCCCCACAGGACAGCATTCACAGATTCCACCTTGGGCCAAGTGGGTGGCGCTTTTCATGCTTTTCTTGGGTGTGGTGCTTGAAGTCTTTGCACTTTCGATCAACACAGTGCTCTTCAAAGCCATCAATTCATGCTCATCTTTGTTGGATCCAACAGTTTGGAGCTTTTTGACATGGCTTGGAGACACGTCACTTTTGTGGCCCATGCTTTTGCCGCTCATGAAAAAGCATCCCAAAGCGCTCCTTTGCGCAGTGGCCTCGGTTCCCGTAGGGGGGTGCTTGTCTTGGTTGCTGAAATGGGCCTTTCATTCACCCAGACCTGCAGGTGTTTTGGACTTGAGTGAATTCACCATCATTGGTCCCACATTGACACAACATGCGTTTCCCTCGGGTCACACCATCACGGCTTTTGCAGCTTGCGTTGCGGTGATTTTGGGTGTCAATTGGGGGAAATCGATTTGGGCCAAAATAGGTCCTCTTTGTCTTGTGGTTGCTGCCGCTTTGATTGGTTTATCCAGGATCATGGTGGGCGCGCATTGGCCATGGGATGTCTTGGCGGGTGCTGGGGTGGGTTCACTTTCAGCCATGGTGGGTTGGTACGCCATCGAGCGCTACCCCAAATTGCTTCACCAGGTGAACTTGCAAAGAAGCATCGTGCTGATTTTTTGGGTGATGGCGCTCACCCATTTGATGACTCCCCTGCAAGACATTGCCTACGTGTTGGCCACTTCAATGTCGATCGTTTTGGCCACTTGGGGAGCCATTGCCTACCTTTGGTCTTCAAGCCGTGCTGTGACGCCAGACCTCTGAGTCAGCAGAAGTTCAATAGCACTTTTTCTGACCTTGATTGGTTTGGCACAACTGCCCAGAGGAGTTGATTTGCTCCGTTTTTCCCGGATTTGAGTCTGAATACTGGCCACCTGAGCCGATTCTCACATTGTTGGGCGCGGGAGTGGAGGACAGGTTATCGCTTGGTGCGGGCCTGGCCTTGGGTGCATTGGTCTGTTGATTGATCAATTGGTTGCCGTCGATCACCACTCGCACGGGGGGTTGCATTGGATTGGCGAGCCCATTGTTTGAATTCACTGGGTTAGGCTTGTTGTTGTAATTGGGGTAGTTGCTTTGAGCGTGCACTGCCATTGAGAGGCTCAGAAGGGTCAAAGACACAAGCCAGCCGAGCAAGATTTTTGTGCGAAGGTTGAAAAAATCAGTAGGCAAATTTTTCATGATGCAAGCGCTCCAAAGTGGTGCAGTCGTAGGTTCCAAAAAGAGATCAGGTCTTGAAACTGAAAGGTCGATTGGATCCAGGATGCAAATGAAAGCATGCTAAAGTCAATCTAAACCACTCAATCATTGTAATCACCATGATCTCTAACCTGCAATTTTTACAGCCAATTGTGGGCATCTCTTTGATATTGCTCATCTCGGCACTGTTTTCGGAGAGAAAGCGCGAAATTGACTATTTTGAAGTGATCAAAGGTTTGAGCATTCAGTTTTTTCTGTGTTGGGCCTTGCTCAAAATTCCCTTCTTCCAATATCTCTTTGAAGGGCTCAACGCTGCTGTTGGGTCGATCCAAAAAGCCAGTGCGGCTGGCACCTCATTGGTCTTTGGTTATCTGGGGGGGGCAACTCTGCCATTTGAAGAAACCGCGCCTGGTGCGTCTTTCATTTTGGGTTTCCAAGCTTTGCCCATGATTGTGATCTTCAGTGCTTTGTCTGCAGTGCTTTATCACTGGAGGATCTTGCCCATAGTGGTCTCAACCTTCGCTTGGTTGTTGGGTCGTGTGCTCAAAGTCAAGGGTGCAACGAGTTTTGCAACCATCGCTTCAGTATTTGTGGGTCTGGTTGAAGCACCTTTGCTCGTTAGGCCTTATCTCCAGGGCTTGAGCCGAGCAGAGATGTTCATCGTCATGAGCTCAGGCATGGCCACCATATCTGGAACCGTCTTGGTGCTGTATGCAAGCTTTTTGCAACACATTGTTCCCAACGTGGCCAGCCACTTGTTGGTCGCCTCCATCATCAGCGCACCAGGTGCGGTGATCTTGGGTCTGATGGTGATTCCTCACGAAAAGGCAGAGCTTGCCCCAGAGGAACTGGAGCACTCAAAGGCCGAGAGCCAGTTGGTGGTGGATTTGGAAGCCAGGAAGTACCACAGCTTGATGGAAGCCATTGCAGAGGGCACACAGCAAGGCGTTAAACTTTTCGCCGGAGTCGCATCGATGTTGATCGTTTTGGTGGCCTTGGTCTCTTTGGCCAATAGCATCTTGGGTTTGTTGCCCGACGTGATGGGCTCTGGCATCACCCTTCAAAGGGTGGTGGGGGTTCTCATGCAGCCACTGGCGTGGAGCATGGGAATTGCTTGGCAAGACACTGGGGTGGCTGGTGAGTTGATGGGAACCAAGTTGGTCTTGAATGAATTCATCGCTTATTTGGATTTGTCAAAATTACCGGCCAATGCCATTGAGGAAAAAAGCCGAATCATTTTGACCTATGTGCTTTGTGGCTTTGCCAACTTTGGAAGCTTGGGTATTGTGATTGCTGGACTGGGCTCAATGGTCAAAGATCGCCAAAGAGAGATCATCGAGATGGGTGGAAAATCTCTTTTGGTGGGCACCCTTTCAACTTGTCTTTCTGCCTGCATGGCAGCAATATTGATATTTGGACCTTTTTAAGTGAATCGTGCAGCGGGTAAACCTCTGGCCCAAGGGTTAAAGGGCTCCAAGCCAGCGTTGGCTGCGAACGACTCAACTCACTTCTTTTCCCTCGCTCTTCAATGCTTTCAGAACCAGGAATTTGAAAAGGCCTTGCAGGCCCTAGAAGCTTTGCTTAAAAGTCACCCAACGCATTTTGACGCCGTTCATTTGCTGGGTATTGTGCAGGCCAAGCTCAACCGGGTGAATGAAGCGCTGGCGACTCTTGCCAAAGCGCAGTCGCTCAATCCCAACGACCCAGGGATGCTCAACAATTATGGATTGCTCTTGCTCCAAGCGGGGCAAGCCCAAAGCGCCAGTGACGTCTACACAAAACTGATCGATTCAAAGCATGACTTGATCCAATCCTTGCTCAACAGAGCACAAGCCCATCTGAGTTTAAAAGAACACGACTTGTGCCTGGCCGACGTGTTGAGAGCAACTCACTTGGAGCCTTCAAATCTCGATTTGAAACTTCACTTGGCCTGGACTTATTTTCAAATTGGAAGCTTGGATCAAGCACAAACTGAGTTGTTGGCTTTGCTCAACAGTGGGCGTGAAGGGAGCCAGATTTTCAACTTGCTTGGAAGAATCGCAGTCCAAGAGCAAAGGTACCCAGCAGCGATCGAATGGTTTGGTCACACATTGGCACAAGTTCCCCAACACTTTGACGCGCTATTGGGGATGGGTATTTCGCATTTGATGTCAAAGGGTTTTGAGAATGCCGTTCGATTTTTCGATGAATGCTTGAGGCTTGATCCCAACTTCATCAGTGCAAGGTTCAATCGCGCATTGGCTTACAAGGAATTGAAGCACGACTCATTGGCACAAAGTGATTTGATGAAGGTGATTGAGTTCGACGGTGAGCACCACTTGGCCAAGCTCAATTTGGCTTTGATTCACAAGGAAAGACGTGAGCTCACTCAAGCCTCACAATGGTTGAATGAAATTCTGGCGCGAGACGATTTGAATGTAGAGGCCAATTTGGTATTGGCTCAAATTCAAAAAGAAGCGTTGAAGACCCAAGAGGCCAAGCGCACATACCTTAAGCTTGAGCAGGCCTATCCAAACAACCGCTTCGTGCAGTGGTCCACAGCGTTTTTGAATGTCCCTGCTGTCTTTGCAAACGAGCACGACATCAAAACGGCACGCGAGGCCTTTCACGCGGACTTGCTTCGCTTGCAAGAGGAGTGGTCAAACAACTGGGAACTCGTGGCCCAGGACGCACCCAAAATTGTCGGTGCTCATCAGCCCTATCACTTGGCCTACCAAGGCATTGACAACAAAAGCATCTTGTCCTTGTATGGCTCGATGTGTACGCAGTTGATGACTGCTTGGGGCAAGAACTTAAAACTTCAGGCGAAGGCACCAGAGTCGAGAGCAAAAATCAAAATTGGAATTGTGAGCGATCAAATTCGCTATCACTCGGTTTGGAATGCCATCACAAAGGGTTTTGTTGCCCATTTGAACCGCGATGAATTTGAAGTGCATATTTTTTCGTTGAACACTGTCGAGGATGAGGAGACCCAACTTGCCCAGAAATTGGCCACTCGATTTCATCAACGTTGCGCAGACTTGACGGACTGGGTCAAACGAATTCATCAAGAGGACTTTGATTGCCTGATCTATCCGGAAATTGGTATGCACCCACTCACCACACAATTGGCAAGTTTGCGACTGGCCAAGCGTCAAGTGGTGTTTTGGGGTCACCCAGAGACCACTGGACTGCCAAGCATTGATTGCTTCATTTCTGCAGACCTCTTTGAGGGAGAAGGTTCTGAGCAACACTACTCAGAAAAATTGGTGAAGTTGCCCAACTTGGGTTCGCATTACAGTGCATTGAAAACCGAAGCCCAATTTTTTGACTTGCGCTCTCAATTGATTCATCAAGATCAGCCGGTTTTGATTTGTCCAGGTAATTTGTACAAATACTCACCCGAGCACGATTGGGTCTGGGTTGAGATTGCAAAGCGTGTGGGACCCTGCAATTTGATTTTCTTCAGCAAAAACGATCAATGGGAAAGCGTGTTCAGGCAAAGACTAGAACGAATTTTTGTTCAAAACAACATGGAGTTGAAGAATCACATTGTATTTTTGCGCTGGGTCAGTCCAGCTCAATTCAAATCCATTTTGCTCCAAGCAGACTTGTATTTGGACAGCATAGGATTTTCAGGTTTCAACACAGCCATTCAAGCCATTGAGAGTGGACTGCCATTGATCACTCTGCAGGGCCGTTTTCTTCGGGGTTCATTTGCCAGCGGCATGCTTAAAAAATTAGGCTTGAGGGAACTCATAGCCACCAACGTGCACGAATACATCGAAAAGACCCAAAAGTTGTTGAATGACCCAGCGCTCAGGGGCAAGATATCGGTCCAACTCACCGATAATAGAGAGATCTTGTTCAACGACATGGCGCCTATCAGGGCATTTGAAAATTTCTTGCGATCTGAACTCTTAAAAGTCAATTGATACCCTTATGAATTCTTGGCATATCTTTGTAGCAAGGCTGATTGGTGCGATTGGCTCTTGGGTGGATGCAAGCAATTTGAGAAATAGGGTTTACTTATTGGAGGATCAAAGGGTCTTGCTCAAGACTGCTTTGGAAGATGTGGTGAGAATGGATCGAAACGGAAAGATCGCCAAATACGCACAAGAGGCTTTAGACCGCGCGGAGAGCTTGCGAAATAAGCTTTAAAACCACTTGAAAAAACACGTTGATTGCGTGATTTACAAGAGCTTTACAAAAAATTAAATCACTGGGCTCATTGGGGCAAGTACTCAACACGAAAATGGCTTATGGGCTAAACTTTGAGTTGTACGACATCAGCATGGGCTGATGACAGCGATGGGGTTGAATGACCAAGTCCATTTCAACTGTCTTTTTTTTAAATTTCTGATCCTGTATTTCTTTGAACTTCGTTTTGTACGCTTTGGCGATAGTTGCTTTTCCTGTTTTGCATGTCTTGAATGCGAAACTCTTCTTCTTTGCTGAATTCAATTCGCACATCAGCCTCATTTACCTGCCTGCTTTTCTAAGGCTTTTCAATGTCTTGGTGTTTGGAGCGTTGCGCGGTACTGCCATCACGTTTTTGGGTGGGATTTTGTTGTTCCCATTCATTGAAGAGCGCAGTTGGATCTTCGTTGCAAACGATGCTTGTTCAGCCCTAGGCCCCTTGATTGCAATTGGTCTCTTCCGCGTTTACAACGGTAAAGCTGTATCCGTTGGGAATCTCAAGCACTTGATTGCATTGGCTCTTTTATACACTTTCTCCAATGCTTTGATTCATCATTTCGTTTGGAATTTTGGGGAACAAAATTTGATCACCGATCCTGTCCAGTTCTTCGAAATGTTGATTGGAGATTTAACTGGAACTTTCATTGGTGTAGTCTTGTTGAAAATCGTTACAGATTTGTCATTCATCAAAAGAAAGATATACAATAGCCCAACTGAATAAAACTATTCAATAAATTTTTAATTTTGAATATCTCCATATGAAAAAAACCGACGTCTACTTTAATTTTGTTGAGTTGGTCAAAGGTATAAACTCTTCTGGCTCCATGGTCAACATTGATCCTGAAGCCAAACTCTTGTTGGACGAAATTGCTGTCAATCAAAACCGCAACTCACCCTTGACCGTTTCTGAGCTCATGGCGTTGAGTTCGATTGCCTCGCCTGCCACCATTCACAGAAAACTCAATGCGCTCATTGATGAAGATTTGGTTGAAGTGCAGTTTGAAGGCAAGAACCGTCGCACCAAATATTTGGTGGTGACTTCAAAAGCCAACAAATACTTTACTCAATTGTCGGGTGCATTGAACAAGGCCTTCAAACTGGCCAATTGATTATTTATAAGCATCTGCAACAGAGTGACCCATGTTGGTTGTTCAGTTGATGCAAGACCCCTGCAAGGGATTGATTCCAGTATTGAACTGAATCAATCCCTTTTCTTTTCTCCATCCAATTGAGTTTGGGTCAATTGAGACATCGTTCAATTGCACATTGAATCATTTCGTGCTAAAAATGGAATGGACATTTAAAAATCCTTAAGATTCAGGCAAGTTTTGGTTTGAGTCCATATTCTTGGTGCATTTTGACCTTAGCCGGTATGAGGGACAATGGCGATCAGATGAGATACGCACTATTTTCTGATATTCACAGTAATTTACAGGCTTTTGAGGCCTGTTTGCGCCATGCACAGGATCAATTCATTGATCGCAAAATCATTTTGGGCGATATGGTGGGCTATGGTGCCAATCCAGTGGAAGTGGTCGAGTTGTGTCAAGACATTCAATCTAGGGGAGGAATTGTCTTGCGAGGCAATCACGAGCAACTCATCCAAACCCAAGCGCTCAAAAATCCAAATACCCTTAGAACCAATGGCGCAATGGGCGCGCAGTGGACACACGATCAATTGTCTCCAGCACAGCGATTTTGGCTAGAAATCCAACCTTTGTCGGTGATCGTAGAGGACATTCTTTTTGTGCATGCCAGCGCAGATGATCCCGAGAGTTGGAAATACGTTGACAAGGAAGCCGTTGCAAGAATGAGCTTGGATCATGCGAGCAAGCATTTGGGTGCCAAGTACGTCTTTGGTGGACACGTTCATTTTCAGTCCCTCTTTTATCGGGGTACCAGACGGGACTTGATGCAATTCGAGCCTACTCCTGGCATACCGATTCCAGTTCCCAGGCACAGACAGTGGATTGCAACAGTGGGATCGGTCGGTCAACCCAGAGACGGCTCACCCAAGGCCATGTATTGTGTTTTTGACAATTCAAAGGCAACACTGACTTTTCACCGTGTTCAATATGATCATTTTGAGGCCGCTAAAAGAATCAGAAAAGCAGGCTTGCCCGAGTCTTTGGCCAACCGATTGGAGTCAGCTCGATGATCAGATCCGAGCCGGGTTTGGAGATTGATGGATTCTTGATCGGTGAGTTGTTGCATGCGGGTGGTATGGCCAAAATATACCAAGTGAGCTACGCCGATCAACGCGCTCAATCTTTTCCGATGGTGATCAAAGTGCCCTTGATGCGAGCAGGTGATGGGGCTGAAAACATCATTGGTTTTGAAATTGAAAATCAAATCTTGCAAGTGTTAAAAGGCAAGCATGTGCCGCGCTTCGTGGCCTCGGGGGATTTGACCCACTTGCCTTACTTGGTCATGGAGCACATCCAAGGTCAAACTTTGCAGCAAGCCATCGATGCACACCGTGCAAGCAAAACGCCTTTTATCGAACAACAAATTGTTAAATTTGGAGCGGAGATGGCTCGCGCCGTTCATGCTTTGCATCTTCAAAACACCTGCCATTTGGATTTGAAGCCCGCAAATGTGATTTTGCATCCCAATGGTCATTCGGTTTTGCTGGACTATGGTTTGTCCTGCCATGCCCACTACCCGGATTTACTGGCCGAGGAGCTCAGACAAGCAGTGGGCTCTCCCACCTGGATATCTCCAGAGCAGGTGGTGGGTACCCGGGGAGACCCCAGGAGTGACATTTTTGCCATTGGCGTGATCTTGTATGAGTTGGTCACGGGCGAATTGCCTTTTGGAAATCCGGTCACCAAAGGTGGATTGCGTCAGCGCTTGTGGATGGACCCAACTCCCCCCAGGGCACTGAACGCATCCATACCGGCCTTTCTGCAAGAAATCATTTTGAAGTGTCTAGAGCCCGTTGCGGATAATCGCTATTCGTCCGCAGCACACTTGCTCTTTGATCTAGAGAATACCAATCAGGTGAAGATCACCAAAAGGGGAGAAAAGGTCAAAGGAACCTCTTTTTTGACCCACTTCAAGAGGTGGATCAGGGCTGCTGGCATGCAGTACAAGCCCAGTTCTTTTCCTGTCCAACAAATTGACCGAGTGCCCATTGTGATGGTGGCCATCCCACATCAGGATGTGAGTGATTCAACCTTGTATTCACTCAGACAGGCTGTCACAAGGTCTATGGGAATTCGCCCTGGCGCAAGGCTTGCCGTTGTGACCGTCATTTCGCCTGGAATGGGCAGCACCACAGAGGTTGAAAAATCAGAGATCGAAATGCATCGAAGGTTCTTGAATCATTTAAGGCAATGGGCTCAGCCCTTGGAGTTGCAGAACCAGTCCATCTCTTACCACGTGCTTGAGAGCTTTGATGTGCCCAAAGCACTGATTCGCTATGCACACGGCAACAACGTGGATTTGATCATCATGGGCGCAGCAACGCATGGCTTGAAAATGGATCGCTTGATTGCAACCGTTTCGATCAAGGTGGCCATGGACTCGCCTTGCAGCATCATGTTGGTGAAACCCAAGGAAGCCTACGAATTAGAAGAAGAATAGACTATCAGGCTGAGTGTCGAAAAGATATACGCCATAAGTAGTACAAATGAGTAAGCCTCATCACGCCCAGTCCTCAGTTGAATAGAAGTCGGCACAATTTGTAATATAATGGTCGACTCGGCGCTTTAGCTCAGTCGGTTAGAGCGATGGAATCATAATCCACAGGTCCGCGGTTCGAATCCGTGAAGCGCCACCAAATGCACTCCTCCGGATAATAGGCTCTTTCTAGTGAAATGCTAATCCGATGAAAAAAGTCATAATAATTGCAGGCCCTAACGGGGCTGGTAAAACGACTTTTGCACGTAACTTTCTCCCCAAAGAAGCCCAAACTTATCAGTTTATAAATGCTGACCTTATTGCAGCTGGTCTTTCACCTTTTAATCCGGATCTAGCGGCTTTTAAAGCTGGAAGAATAATGCTGAGTGAGATAGAAGCAGTATCTTTATCAGGCCATAATTTTGCATTTGAAACAACCTTGTCTGGTGTTCATTATTTAAACCAAATAAAGCGTTGGCAAAATTTGGGATACACCGTGAAGCTTTGGTTTATTAAGTTAAGCACGCCTGAGTTAGCGATCGAAAGAGTCAAATCTCGTGTGAAACAAGGAGGACACGACATTCCTCATGAAACGATCTTACGTCGATTTACATCAGGTCTAAAACACTTAGAGAAATTCAAGTTAATTGTCGACTCTTGGGTTATTTTTGATGGTGACGTAGACATACCAAAATTAATTGATTGGAGCACCAATGAACACTAAGGACATTCGATTATCTAAAGATCCCGATTTGGCTGGATCCTTCGATGCAATTCTAAGAGCAGGCCAATCAGCTGTAGATTTAGCCATTCAAACCAACACAGAAATTGTGACCTTAGTGAATGGAAAAATTGTCTACCGATCAGCAGAACAGCTTAAAAAGGAGCGAGAGCTCAATTCTCATCCAAATGATTCAATTGTTTGAGCGATGGAATCATAATCCACAGGTCCGCGTTTCAAATCCGTAAAGAGCCCCCAAATGCACTTGGGTCCATGCCGATCACATACTTAACAATTTAGGCCCAAAGGGATTCTCCACGGGTTCTCCTCTATAGGAATCAAGGTCAAAGTATCCCAAATGGTAATTCATAAAGCTGAGTTGCCACATTTGATCCTCGGTTTCTTTGACTCCCACCTGTTGCGCTAAAGCACAATAGTCAACCAGCCAAAGCTTTTAGATTGTCAATGTGTTGAATCAAGCTGTGGATTTAGTCATTTAAGTAAATGCGATAGCGATTAGACAAAGTCTGCTCCAAAGGTGGAGGCTTCATGAATGTTTCTATCAAAATCCCATTGTTCTTTGTGACAACCTTTTGCGATTTGACGTTGTCAATGTCGGTCACGACTTCAACGAAATTCATCTCCATTTGTTTGGCCAATTCACAGATGTTTTTAAGCGCAAGGGTTGCTAAACCTTTGTTTTGCTTCCACTCCACCACACCATATCCAATATGCCCTAAACAATAATAGGGTAATTCATGACTGCCGACTTGCCAGCGAAAACCAATGGTGCCAGCAAAGCCATCATCCCAAATCCAACGACTGATACTTGGGAGTCGCTCAACCTTGTCTCCGTTGCTTAATGTAATCAACTCACCTCTAGCCTCTTTGTCATCAAAAGATTTTATAAAGTATGAGAAATCATTCTTGATGGCAAGAATGTCAGTTTCTTTGGTGGTTATGCCGCGGGACTTGTCGATGAAACCTTTCTCTAAAGCTTCAAAATAACTTTGGGCAGTTTCAGCAGTTGGAGTGATGAGTTTCATGGCAATAAAAAATTAAATTTCTAAATTGAAGTGCAGCTTGACACAAGCGATGCGATGAGTGAGCCTAGGTTAAAATGTAAACCATTGATGTTGGTGTTTTAAGCCCAATCCTGTCGATTCGTTGAGTGCCATGAAAATATTTCTGATCTCAAGTGTTTTTACAAATCGTTTTAGTCATCAACGTCCTTCCTAGCGCTCCAATTGCTCAAACGCCATCAATTACAGAATATTGCCACTGATTTGAAAAAGATAAAAATCATTGCTTTTTATAAATTTGTTCATTTGAGTGAGTTGGAGTCACTCAAAGAGCAGCTGCTTCTCAAAGCCAAGCAGCTCAGATTGATGGGTTTGATCCTCTTGGCACACGAAGGTATCAATTCAACCCTATCTGGCTTGCGTGAAGACATTGATGCATTTAAGGATTGCTTGACTCAGTTGGAGTCATTTGCTGATTTAGAGTTCAAGGAGTCTTTTGCAGACGAGTTGCCCTATCACCGAATGAAAGTTCGCATCAGAAAAGAGATTGTCACCATGGGGTTTGAGGCGATCAAACCCACAGAACTCACGGGTGAGTATGTCGACGCTCAGCAGTGGAATCGACTCATCAATGACCCTGATGTTGTGTTGATCGACACCCGAAACGATTACGAGTTCGAATTGGGAACCTTTAAAAATGCAATCAATCCCAATCTTAAAAAGTTCTCTGATTTACCCCAGTGGATTGAAGAGAACAAGGACGAGCTCAAGCTGCAAGATAAAAAAATTGCCATGTTTTGCACGGGTGGAATCCGGTGCGAAAAGTCCACCGCCTATTTGAAGCTCAACGGCTACGACAACGTGTATCACCTCAAAGGTGGGATTCTCAAATATTTGGAGGATGTGCCCGAGCTTCAATCGTTGTGGCAAGGCGAATGTTTCGTGTTTGACGACCGTGTGAGCGTCAAGCACGACCTCACTCCCAGTGGCAAAACTTTGTGTCGATGCTGCAGAGAGCCCTTGTTGGATGGATACACCGAGTCCGAGACTTTTGAGCTTGGGGTGAGTTGTCCCAGGTGTTTTGAGCAAACCACTCCAGATCAAAAAGCCCGAGCCAGAGAGCGTCAGCGTCAATACCTTTTGGCGCAAGGGGCCAACTACACGCACATCGGTGACCCGCATTGATGCAGGCAATGCTCAGGGGCGTTTGTGCTAATATTTGATCAAACCCCAGGAGTTACACCATGAATTTGACCCAAAAAACCGCAGTCATCACTGGATCCACAAGTGGCATAGGTTTGGCCGTTGCTCGTGAATATGCAAAAAATGGGGCCAACATTGTCTTGAATGGCTTGGGGGATGCGACGGAGATCGAGGCCATCAGATCCCAAATTGAAGCGGATTTCAAGGTACAGTGTCTTTACCATCCAGCCAACATGATGAAGCCTGAGGAAATCAGGGACATGATTGCCCAAAGCGTGGGTCATTTTGGGGGTGTTGATGTATTGGTCAACAATGCAGGCATTCAATTTGTGAGCCCCATTGAAGAATTTCCAGACGACAAATTTGACGCCATCATTGCCATCAACTTGGTTTCTTCGTTTCACACCATCAAAGCGGCTTTGCCCTCCATGAAGAAAAAGCAATGGGGACGCATCATCAACATTGCATCCGCTCATGCGCTTGTGGCGTCACCTTACAAATCAGCCTACGTCGCGGCCAAGCATGGCATTTCTGGGTTGACCAAAACGGTGGCTTTAGAGGTTGCAACCCATGGAATCACGGTCAATGCAATTGCGCCTGGGTATGTTTGGACCCCCTTGGTTGAAAAACAAATTCCTGATCAAATGAAGTCTCGTGGCATGACAGAAGAAGAGGTGAAGGAGAAAGTGCTCCTGGCTGCTCAGCCCACCAAAAAATTTGTGACCATGCAAGACGTGGCTTCCATGGCTGGCTACTTGGCTTCTGATGCTGCATCCTCCATCACGGGCACCGTGATGAGCATTGATGGCGGCTGGACTGCTCAGTAGTCGTCTACAAAAACATTTCTAACAACGGCAAATCGTTCAAACCTTGATTGTTCTATTTGTGCGGCGTTTGATCAGATCTAGAACTTCCTAATCGACTGAGTGAATATGAAAAACATCTTGAGAGTGATATGCCTGGGACTGGTTTTTCTGTGCGTTCAACCTTCGGCCAAAACCGTTGAAGTCGAGATCAAGGGGCGCGTGGATCTCGATGAATTTGAATGCCAAACGCCTACCAGCCCGATCATCAAAATGGTTTGCTACAAAGAAGAGAATAAATATTTATTGGTCAAAATCAAGGACACTTGGACCCAATACTGCGAAGTCGATCCAACGACGTATAAGAATTTCCAAACTTCAGGCAACATGTCCAAATTCTTCAATGAAAAAATCAAAGCGCCTTTCAGCTGCTACCACTGATGGACTGAGCTGTTCGCTGGACATCTTCCTTTGATCGATTCCGATGCCTCCAAGTTTAAGAAACATCACCCACGTTTTTACAAAGCTGGGTAATCTGACCTTTGGTGGGGGCAATGCAACCATCGCGGTGTTGCATCAAGAGATCATTCTTCGCTTGAAATGGATCACCGAGGATGAGTTTGCCTTGAGTTTTGCTATTTCTCGCTTGACCCCGGGATCGAACTTCTTTGCCTTTTGTGTGGCTGTGGGTTGGATTCTCAGGCGCACAGGTGGCGCCTTGTTGGCACTGATTGCATCCTCCATTCCTTGCTCGTTGGTGGTGATGTTGGTGACGATGGTGTTTAGCCTGGTGCAGTCCAATCCGGTGGTGCAAGCAGCACTGCACGGAGCCATTGCAGCAGCAGTGAGCATCACGTTCAAGACGGCTTGGATTTTGGTGCGCTCCCATCTTTTGCATTCAAGGCACTCACGCTTTAAAACGATCTTTATTTTTGCCCTATCGCTTTTTTTGCATGGTTTTTTGAAGTTCTCACCAATTGAGGTGATCGGCATTTGTGCAATATTGGGGCTGTTCTATATGGAAGCTCCAACATGAATGTGTTCATGTTGTATTTGGTCTTGCTCAAGGCCTCGATCACCAGTTTTTCGGGATTGGCTGCGATTCCCATCATTCGAGAGGCCTTGGTGATTCAGGCCCATGTCTTGAGTGATGCTCAACTCAATGAGGCGGTGGTGATTTCTAGGAGCACACCGGGTCCCGTGGCCATCTATTTGGTGAGCATTGGCTATTTTGTGGCTGGCGTTGGGGGTGCTGTGGCGGGGTGGTTGGCGATGATCACGCCAGCCTTGCTCGTCATTCCTCTCATTCATTTCGCGGGAAAAAAAGCTGAAAACCCAAAAGTCAAAGAGGTGATCAAATCGATCATGATTGCCAGTGCGGCCATGCTCTTTTTGGATGCCATACCCTTGGCTCAAAATGCCATATTTGACGTGCTCACAGCTTGCATTGCTTTTGGCAGCTTTGTGCTTCTCATACTCGATCTCATCGAGGTTCATTGGCTCATGCTGGCCGGTGTTGCATTGACCTTGGGTCAATACTATTGGCCCCTACAAAACACATTGGGTTTGTGATGAACGTCATCAATTCTTCACAATTTACATTTGATGTTTCTTTTGCTTAAGTGTTTACCCTTAACCACAGAATGTGAGAATTTGAAGACGCTTGCCTGCTCTAAATATTTTTAAAGGCTTGAGACGAGCTCTTCAAGCATAAAAAAAGTATACTAATACCCAATGAATTCGCGTTTCACGTTTACATCCCTAAAAGGAAAGATCATGCAAGTTAAAAGTCTTTTGATTGTGTCAAGTCTCTTGGTGTTGGCTGCTTGTTCAAGCACCAAACCTGAAGCTCCTCAAGCCCCGATGGCTTCAGAGACACCCGCGCCATCTGCGAGCTTGCCCAAAGCTGCCTCTGCAGTTGCCAAAGTGGAAGTTTCTCCTTTCGATGATCCTGCCTCACCTTTGTCCAGAAAGAGCGTGTTTTTCGAGTTTGACAAATACACGATTTCTCCTGCTGACCAAGTCATTGTGACCGCACATGCAAAATACATCTCAACTCACAGCACTGCCAAAGTGAGATTAGAGGGCAATGCCGACGAGCGTGGTGGCCGTGAGTACAACTTGGCTTTGGGTCAAAAAAGAGCCGATGCGGTTAAGAAATCTCTCGTGCTTTTGGGCGCTTCAGAAGCCAGTGTTGAGTCTGTGTCTTTTGGCAAAGAAAAGCCAGTCGACTTCAGTCACAACGAGGATGCCTGGGCCAAGAACCGCCGTGTAGACATCAAATACACCAGCCGTTGATTGATCACGGTCTGAATCAAAAAACCGCTGCACAGTCAGCGGTTTTTTTTCGGGCTTCTTCGTCTTGAAGTGAATTGACGGATTTTTGTGGTTCAGGAGTCGAATGCGTATCAGTTCAATTCATTTGACTCATCACGTTGAGCACTCACACATGAAAGACATCCACTGGACCTATCAATTTGTCATCAATCATCGTCACCTTTTTAAAGGCGATTTTGAGCTCCCCATTGATCTTTCGAAGTTTGTAATCGTAGTATCCACCACGGTTGAGTGCGCCATGAATGCCATACGAGTGAACCATCCAATTTGCCTTTACCGTTAAATGGCTCTCCTCAGTCTGGGCCAGTCTCACGTTGCTCACCAAATGAACGGTTCTGGCACTGGGTACTGAGGCAAACGAGTCATCCGTTTTGAGTCGGTAGATTCGGTCTTCCAAGTGAGATCGCCCTTTGAGGTAGAGCAAATTGAGCTCTGTTTCGGGTTGCGTCGTCGTTTGTGATTCATTGATCCACGTGGGCATCCAAAAGACTGCGTCCTCGGTGTATAAATCAAGCCAAGCATCCCAATTCTTTTGATCCAAATGTTCAGCTTCAAGGAAAATCAAGTCTTGGGCCAAGGACAATGCTGAGTTGTGATTCATGCTGTGAGCCCCTTTTGGATCAAGGAGCGCCAAGTTCGGTAAAAGCCATGGTAGATCACTTCATGATCCCAGTTTTGCGTCGTGTGCTCGGGTGCATGCTCAGACATCATGAGCTCGCCTTCGCCCTTGTGGTGAACTGCACCAACACCACGTGCAAAATGGTTCCAAGGAGCGAGACTTGCGCGACCACCTTCTTGAACCGATTCAAGAGCGGCCAAATCGTCCGAGGTGGCCATGCCTGTGGTCAGGTAGAAGTCCTCAAATTTTCTGAGTCGCGCTGAGCGTGCTTGAACCGATTCACCCACAGGGGCTATGCAACGAACGGTCACTTCACACACATTGGCAGACAGTGGGCGCATGGTGCGGATTTGTGTGGAGGGGTTGTCCATCAAAAAGGCGTTGGGAAACATGAACAAGTTGCGTGTGCGAAAGAGCATCCATTGGGCTTTTTCTTGGCTGAACTCGCGGTCAATTCTCTCCTTTTCAAGCCACAAAGGATGCGCCTGGGGCTTGCTTCTCTCGGTCCAAATGCCCATGTGACCGTGTCCAAAATCATAAGAGCCAGAGGGGACTTGTCCCGTGATTCTGCCAGCCTCCGTTTGACCCAAGTCCTTGAGTTGATGCTTGCCCTCACGGTTGGCGATGGTGCTTGCAAAAACCCGGTGAACAGTGGAGACATGGTATCCATCCACACCGTTTTCGGCTTGAAGTTTCCAATTTCCAAACAAGGTGTAGGTGGAAGAGCCTTTGACGATTTCCAAGCCTTCAGGAGATTGGTCGACCAAGCAGTCGATCCAATCCTTGGTGCCACACAGCCAGTCCTCAAGTGAGGGGACCTCGCTTGAGAGGCTTGCGAAGATGAAGCCCCTGTAGCTTTGGAGTTTGGGCAAGGGAGTCAGAACATTTTCTTGTTTGAAGTTTTGATTCGAGTAGGCACCCGTGTCCTCGTTTTTCACCACCAAACATTGGCCATTCAAATGAAAGGTCCATCCATGAAATCTGCAGCGAATGGCCTTGGCGTTCCCGCTCTCCAAGGGCACCAACATGGAGGCTCTGTGAGCGCAGGCGTTCAAGTGGCCTGCAATCTCACCGTTGCTCAAGCGAACCACAAAGATGGGTTGTCTGCCAATCGTGGTGCTGAAATAGTCGCCATGGTGTTTGATCTGAGACTCATGTGCAACGTAAACCCAAGACTTCTCAAAGATGTGCTCCATCTCAAGTTGAAAAATCTCTTCATCGGTGTAGATGGATCGGTGGACTTTGAAGCCATCCTTGCCATCGACGATCAGCTCATCGAGCGCTTTGGAATTCATGTTTTGGTTGAGGTTTGAATTAGAAGGAGATTTTCTTAGTAGCAAACAAGTTTGCCATTTTGTCGTGTGTGCTTTGAATAATGGTGGTGAATTCACTGGGGGTGTTCATGACCACCTCAGCGCCAAGTTCCTTGAATCGGGCTTCCATTTCGGGCTGACGCATCGCTTTTGCAACCTCGTTGAAGAGGCGTTGAGAAATCGCACTGGGTGTGCCAGCAGGCAAAAAGAGTCCACCCCAGGTGTAAGCCACCATTTCAGGATAACCTGACTCGGAGAAAGTCTTGACGTCTGGCAGTGAAGGTGAGCGCGTGTCTCCTGTGATGGCCAAAGCCTTGAGCTTGCCCGCTTTGATGTAGGGCGAAGCCAGGGTGACAGAGATGAGCATCGTGTCAACTTGTCCACCCATCAAATCGGTGATGGCAGGCCCGCCTCCCTTGTAGGGTACGTGAACCATCTCGGTGGCTGCTTTGCCGTTCAAGAGCTCCATGAACAAGTGATTGCTCGTGCCATTACCTGGGCTTGCGTAGGAGAGCTGGCCCTTTTTGGCTTTGGAGGCTTTGATCAAATCGTTGATGTCAGCAATTGAAGATGAGCTTTGAACAACCAATGCCAAAGGGACTCTCGCCAACATGGAGACGGGCTGAAGATCTTTGAAGGTGTCGTAGCTCAAACCTTTGATCATGAGCGGGTTGACGGGCAGGCTGTCAACGCCCATGAGTAAAGTGTAGCCATCGGGTGCTGATTTTGCGACAAAGGCCTCTGCAATCGAGCCTCCTGCCCCTCCCTTGTTGTCCACAAGGACGGATTGACCCAAGGACTCGCTCAGTTTGGGTTGAATGGTCCTGGCGATGGTGTCAGCCAAACCTCCAGCCGCAAAGGCGACCACGATGCGTATGGGTTTGTCGGGATAGTTTTGACCCCAGGCGTTCAAGTTGAGTGTGAGCGCCAAAAGCGAGACCGAGATGAGGGGTTTGACCCATTGAATTGAATTCAATTGAACTCCAAAAAATTGAACGGTGAACTTGGGTCTTGAACCCTTGCTGGTTGCGATGAGGGGTTTGTTGAAGTCTTTCAACAATGACAAAGTGTGAGTAGATGCTTTCACAACTTTCTTCATTGACGTTGAATGCTAGTTCAATGTGAGCCCTCAAGCATCAGGAATAGCCCCAACGCAGGTGATCAATTGGGATGTTCCTTGTCTGTGGGCTCCATGGTGGCTAAGGGTATTAACTTAGGAGGACTGGGGGAGGATGGCGTCTAGAATTTATTTTCATCTTTTCCAACCTCTCCAAGCATCGGAAACTGTCATGAGCTCAGACACACTTGCACCTGTTGCCGCAAAAAAGTCGGCACTCAACACCCGATTCCTTTCCCATGGAACCTTGGGCTCAAAAGATTTAGAAGCAACACGGGTTTTTTACGAAGAATTCTTGGGGCTCAATGTGGTTCGCACAAGTCCAATTTCCATGATGATTCAATTGGGGGGCAATCATGTGTACGCGGTGGTTCAAGTCCCAAACAAGGACAAGATGGCGCGTTGCTATCACAATGGACTTGATGTTTTGAGCGATGCGGATGTGGATGAGGCCTATCGCTTGTGCATGGAGCAAGCCGATCAATGGGGTTTGAAAGACATACAAAAGCCTTCGGAAAGACATGGCACGTACAGCTTTCTTTTTTGGGATCTGGATGACAACGCATGGGAAATCCTCTCCAATCCCAAAGGCGGTTACACGTGGATCTTTGAGCAAGGCGATCTCGAAGGCAAAGGGCATTTCACCAAGGGCTTTCGTCACAATCGACCCGACGCCAAGGACGTGGCATGATGACCTCTAAACTTGGCCATGGTTTTGCTTGGCTCCTTTCAAGATCGATGTGTCTGTTGGCCTTGGCTGCCTCATTGAGCGCATTGGCCCAGAGTTATCCGAGCAAACCCATTCGACTCATCATTCCTTACCCACCCGGTGGCTCAGTGGATTTGGTGGGTCGCAACGTTGCCAAGAAACTGACGGACTTTTTGGGTCAGCCGGTGGTCATTGACAACAAAGGGGGAGCGGGTGCACGACTGGGGGTTGAGATCGCTTCAAAAGCACCTGCAGACGGCTATACCTTGGTGGTGGGCACGGTGACCTCTCTCACCATGGCCGCCAACATGTTTTCAAAGCTTCCCTATGACCCAATCAAATCGTTTGAGCCCATCACTTTGCTCAGCAAAGCGCCTGGCTTGGTGACCGTATCGCAAGCTTTGCCCGTTAAGAATTTCAAAGAGTTCGTTGAATACTTGAAGGCGCATCCAGGGCAAGTGAATTACGGATCATTGGGCAATGGCTCGATTCAAAATTTCACGGGCGAGATGTTTCAGTCCAGCACCGGGACTCAAATGTTGCATGTCCCTTACCAGGGTGCAGCTCAGGAATTGTTGGCCATTTTGGGTGGTCAAGTGCAGGTGGGTTTTGAGGTCCTCTCGTCCTTTCAATTGCAAAATTACCAATCTGGAAAATTAAAAGCTTTGCTTGTGGCTGGAAAGGACCGCATTTCCGCTTTACCCAATGTACCAACCGCTCAAGAAGTTGGACTGCCTGGGTTTGAATTTGGCGCATGGTTTGGTTTGTTGGCACCCGCTGGGACACCACCCGCCATCATTCAACGTTTGAGTGTTGAGAGTAAAAAAGCACTGACCGATCCAGAGTTGATGGACGTCATTGGTCAGCAAGGCCAAGAGCCAACTTGGACCTCACCGCAAGAGACACAAGCTTTTTTAGAGGCTGACTTGGCACGCTGGGCCAAGGTTGTGAAAATCACAGGGTTCAAACCCGAGTGAACTTCAGTGCAGGGTGTCTGGGACTCCCAAAATGGACGTGGATTGGCTTGAGGCTGAAACCCCTCCGTTGCCATTGATTAGCGCGGTGCGAGCGCCCTTGACTTGGCGCTCACCTGCATGTCCTCTGAGTTGACGCACCGCTTCGATGGTGGCAAAAGCGCCATACATGTTGGGGTGCACACAAGACAGTCCGCCACCATTGGTGTTGACCGGTAATTTCCCGCCTGGTCCAATGGCGCCATCTTCCACAAAAGGACCGCCTTCTCCCTTTTTGCAAAACCCCAAGTCCTCCAAAGCCAAAATGGTGTTGATGCTGAATGCATCATAGATTTGAACCACATCGATGTCTTTGGGCGTGAGTTGGGCGGCTTTGAACGCTTTGGGACCTGATTCTGCTGCGGGGGTGATGGTGAGATCCCTCATGCTCGCAACCCCTTTGTGCCAAACGGCCGTTTCATTGGACAAAATGTGCACAGGCGTTTGTTTGAGATCCCTCGCACGATCTGAGCGGGTCAAGATATAGGCTCCAGCGCCATCGGTGACTTGGCAACAATCGTATTGAGTGAAAGGGTCGCTGATCATGCGAGCGCCAAGTATCGTCTCCATGTCGAGTGGCCCACGTTGAAAGGCCTCTGGGTTGAGTTGAGCCCAGCGCCTAGCAGCCAGCGCAACCTCTGCCAAGTGCCTTCTCGTCGTGCCGAACTGGTGCATGTGACGAGCAGCCATGAGCGCGTAAGAGGAGGGGGGGTCAAAGGGATGATAGGGATCGTCAAACACATTGGGGTCTAAAAGATTGCGGGCTTGAGCTCTCTCACGACGACCAAATTTTGATGTTCTTTGGTTGCTGCCATAGCAAACCAGCACGGCGTTGCACTGACCGGACAGGAGCGCCAACATGGCTGGCTTTTGGTGGGCAATGAAAGAGGCTCCACCTATGTTGGTGCCCTCAACAAAAGTGGGCCTGAGTCCCAAATATTCAACCACATTGAGGGGCCACATGGCGTTGTTCAAGTTGGCCGTGCAAAGTCCGTCGATGTCTCTCAAAGTCAGTCCTGCATCCTCCAAGGCCAAGCGGGTGGCTTGGGCCAAGAGTTCCAGCTCAGAGAAACCCGGTGCTTCACCGCAGCCCGCTGTGCCCACCCCAACGATGCTCACCTGAGCGCGCAAGTTGTCATTGAACATGATCAGCTCCCAGGGGATGGAAGACCACTTTTTGTTGACCTGAGGGGTCGGGGACAACGCTCAACTGAACGCGCATGCCGATTTTGACTTCGTGTGGATCCAAGCCCAGCACTTGGCTCATGAGCCTCACACCTTCATCGAGTTCGATGATGCTCACATCGTAGTCACCTCCCGCTTCTGGCTTTCTTCGCACTGTGGTGGTTGAGTAGACCACTCCCGTTCCAAGAGGCTCGATCCAAGACAAAGCATCCTTGGAGCAGTGAATGCAAAAGTTTCTTGGATAGAACAAATGGCTTTGGCAGTGATTGCACTTTTGAATGAGAAAACGACCTTGGTTGAGTTCACTCAAAAAAGATTCTGTGGTTGCAGGCAAGGTTGAAGGCATGATTGACAACAAGATTGAGTTTGAAATGAGCAGGATGCCCAAGTTTGAAGACCAAAACAAAGTCAAGCGATCTTATCCCAAGGTTCAAGATCCTTGCCTAGGGCTTCTACTTTGAGGTTCTGGGCTGCTTCCTTAAGTCTCGCTTGATTTTGGAATTCAAGCCCGATTGGGGGTGTGTATACTTGCCGCTTCGTCGGGGAAAACCAGCTCTAAATCAAGCCTGGTTTTTTCTTGAATTGAACTGATTTCTCTTTTTTTCTGAGTAAATTCATGACCACCATGCAAATCAAAGACCGCGCCGAGTGGCGTGTCAAAGTTGAAGAATTCGTTCACCTGCCATCGGTGCAGCATTTCATTGTTTTCCTGATCCTTTTGAACGCCGTTTTCATGGGATTGGAGACCAGTCCAACAATAACGGAGTGGATTGGCGAGCCCTTGGGGATCATTGATCATTTCATTTTGGGCATTTTCATCATTGAGATCTTGCTCATGATGATTGCCAGAGGTTGGCGCTACTTTTTGGATCCTTGGGGGGTGTTCGATTTCTTGGTGGTGGGCATTGCCTTGATTCCAGCCACTGAGACGTTGGCTGTCTTGAGAGCGCTTCGAGTGCTGCGGGTTTTGCGACTCATCAACAAAATTGAGAGCATGAAAAAAGTGGTTGCTGGACTTCTTGGGTCCTTGGCCTCTTTGGGCTCGGTGGTGAGTTTGTTGTTGATTGTGTTTTATGTGGCCGCGGTGGTTGCAACCAATGTGTTTGGAGCTGAGTTCCCTGATTATTTTGGGGACTTGGGCCGCACGTTCTTCTCCCTCTTTCAAGTCATGACCTTGGAGAGTTGGTCAGATGGCATTGCAAGACCCGTGATGGAGAAGTTTCCCTATGCTTGGATCTTTTTTGTGCTCTTCATTTTGATTGCCACTTTTGTGGTGATCAACCTCTTCATTGCGGTGATTGTGGATTCACTCAGCAGCGCGAACAAGGATGAAGAGACTGAGTTGGACCATGACGCACTCTTTTTGCACAATGAATTGAAGGACCTGAAGGCGGAGATGAACGACATCAAAGCCATGCTTCTCGAATTGTCCGAATCCAAAAAGTCCAATCACTGAGGATCAGGTTCATGGTGCATTAAGCCTGGGTTGGAGGACCTGTTCAGGCGCCCTTTAAAGGGTATTCCATAGCAAAATTGGTGGCCCAGCCACCGATCGCACCTCTTAAAATCACCTTGCATAGAGTAGGGTGAGAGGCCTTTCACCCAATTCAATGATTGCTTCAAGCCTCTAACTCTTTGAGTATGAGAAAGAGGTTTGAAGATGTGCGTTTGATTGTTGAGTGATATTTGCCCATGAACATTCTTTTCAATTCACGTTTGCTCGTCCTTTTGTTGTCGAGTCTTTTGTTCTGTCTTGGTGCTCAAGCGCAAAGCTCTGCTGCACCTCAAGCTGCAAGCGAGACCCCAAGCGGGGAGGTCCAGCAGGGTAAAACGTTGCTCCAAAGCAAATGTGCCCAATGTCACACGGATTCCATTTGGAGAGATCAACGTCAAGACGCTCGTGCGTGGGAGGCCACTCTTTACAGAATGATGGGGCGAGGGGCAGTCTGGAGTGGATCCGACATACACGCCATGGCCAGTTACTTGGCAACCGATTTTGGTCCACACTCCCCCAGAGTCTTCACGCCTCAGTAACACCAGCCTGTTCGCATTGGACAACGGCGAAAAAATCCCAAAGGACATCCATCATGAGAGATTTGGTCGGACAGTATTTATCCAAGAGCATTTCACGCCGCGGATTTTTAGACAACATGAAAGCCACTGGCATCACGGTGGCCGCGGCTCAAGGGGTTCTATCCTCCTTGAATGCTTCAGCCCAAACCACCAAAAGTGTTGAATCTAGCGCTCCCCCTGTGGTCAAAACCTTTCAAGGCACGGGTGGGGCGTGTTTTGCCGAGCAGTTGATGGCCTGCGGTGTGAAATACATTTTTGGCAACTCTGCCAGCGAAGATGCTCAGTTCTACGAAGCCTTGGTCGATCGCCCTCAATTGAATTACATCTTGACGCCTCATGAGGGCCCAGGAGCTGCCATGGCAGCAGGCTACATCAAAGCGTCGCAGACGCCCACCATCGTGATGCAAGCCGGTGCCGTGGGTTTGATGAACGCCATGGGCCAAGTGTTCAATGCTTACAAAGAGCAGACTCCATTGGTGGTTTACTCCTACCGCACCGATCAATCCAAACGAGCGGGCAGAGACGGATTTGAGGAAATCGCCAATCAAGAGCAGGTTCTCCAACCTTTGACCAAATACACGTGGATGGCCAGAGGTTCATCCATGATTGCTGAGACCACGCGTCACGCTTTCAAGTCAGCCTGGACGCCACCCTTTGGCCCCTCCTACATGACTTGGCACTCCGACTACACACAAGAGAGAACGCGCACAGAGATCATTCAGCAAAGCCACTTTGACACGCGCATGCGTGTGAGGCCCAACCCCACGGAGATTGAGGCCGCAGCGAAATTGTTGGTGGACGCCAAGATGCCCATCATGATTGTGGGCGATGAGATCTACAAAGCCCACGCCGTTGGCAAAGCGGTGAAGCTTGCAGAGCTGCTGGGCATGCCCGTGACACAGATGAGACAAATTTGGGCAAACTTTCCGGAAGCACATCCTTTGTGGGTGGGCAATGCGCCCTCTGGTACTTTGTCCTCCATCACGTGGCCCAAGCAATACGATTTGGCCATCAACATTGGCAACAAGATGCAACACAATGGCTTGGCCCCCATCGTGCCGCACAATGTGAAATTCATCGACATGCGGATTGACTACCAAAACATGGGCAAGGTGATGACCACCGATGTGCCCTTGGTGGGAGATGTGGCGCTGGGCTTGGACGATTTGATTGCAGCAGTTGAGCAGTTGCTCAACGATCGCATTCGAGCGGAGGCCGCCATGCGTGCCGCAGAAGTCAGAAGATACACCGAACAAGCGCGTCTGTTGCTCAAGGGCATTGTGAACAACCCCGAGTGGAACAACTCTCCCCTCATTGCCGATCGCGTGACTTGGGAGGTGGCGCAATTTGCAGATCCAGATGCCATCATCGTTCACGAAGCGGGTTCGGTTGCCATGCACTCCTTTGACTTCAACCCAGTCGGTGGCAGAGAGCTCTTCTTTTATTACGGAGGTCACTTGGGCTCTGGAGTGGGCACCTCTGCAGGGGTCAAATTGGCCAGACCCGATCAACAAGTCATTTGTTTGGTTGGGGATGGCTCCTTCCTCTTTGGTCCACATGCACTGTGGAACATGGCGAGGTTGGAGTTGCCAGTGATCACCATTGTCTACAACAACCACGCTTATGCGGGTCCTCACACGCGAACCATCGCCAATGTGCCCTCAGGACGCATGGTGGAGACCGGTCACTACATGGGCAGTTATTTGGGCAATCCCGACATGAACATGGCCTCCATTGCCAACGGATTTGGTGTCCAAGCGGAGGTGGTGAAGGACCCCTTGCAACTCAAAAAGGCCCTGGCCAGAGCCAAAGCACAAACCTTGGAAGGAAAGCCGTATTTGATTGATGTTCAAGTGGCAAGGCGCGGCATTGGGTGGACCGAAACACCTTGGATACCACCGGTGAAGGGACGCCCCATGAAGCAGAAAAAAGCTTGAGTCAGAAACTACGGGTGCGTGATGCTTGACTCTATCTTGAAATCAAAGACGGTGAAAACGCTCGTGAGCTTTTCTTGCTTTCTCTGTCTGAGCGCGCAGTGCATGGATGCACTTGCCGATGAGGTTCAACTGGGACATGATTTGTACCATGAACTTTGTGCGGGTTGTCATGGACAAGAGATGATGCGCCCAGGTCTGGCGTTTGATTTGAAGAAATTTCCTGCGAACGATCCAGATCGGTTCAAGAAGTCGGTGCTCAACGGAAAGCCTCCAGCCATGCCAGCTTGGAGCTCACAATTGAGTGAGGATGATGTTCGCCTTTTATGGGCTTACGTCAAGAGTGGCGGTTAGCAAAACATGAACGCCAACATGGCTGCGTCATCGATCAAATTGAAGGTTGCAAAAACAGCCAATCGAAAAAGCACTTTTTCACCAACCTCCAATGCGCTTGGAGCTTGCCAAACCAGTTGGCCCTCCAAAGGACGCGACTCTATTTGACCGATGGTTGCGCGATCATCTGCGTCCATGGCCTCGGCCCCCTCCACCAAAGCCAGCCCGGTGCCCCCAGTTGCCGTGGTAGTAGCCTGGATAAAACCCACCGCCCAAGCGATAGGGGAAGGCTGCAAAGTAGCCACCCACAAAGAATGGATAGGGGTAAGGGTAGGGATAAAAGTCGGCTGGAGGCACGATGTAGATGGGCTGAACGGCACCCACCACGGTTGGTAGAGTGCCAGCAGGTGCTCCCACTTGTGGCTCGGCGCTTGAAGTTGTCATGTTGCCCGGTGCTTGAGCGCTCATTTGAGCCGGGGGCGTAGACTGAATGATCAAGAACTCACCTGGGTCGTAGGGCAGTTGAGTCGTGAACACTTGGCCAGAATATTCAAAAGTCACCACATAAAAGGCCATCGAAGGGGTGTTGTTGCCCTCTTGGGGAGGGACCACAGTTGGGGTGACGCTGGTGACCTTCACCTGCACTTGACCCGGCTGCAAGGCTCGAGTGCTTGCGCCTTGGGCAGCTGTCGTCGAGGCGTTTGGGGGTGGAGCGCTCACGTCTTGTGCCAAACTCAGACCTGCATAGGCCAAGACCAGAGTAGTCAATGACAAATGAATATTAAGTTTTGAAGTGAATTTCATGGCGTGCGTGAGGTTGATCGACGGTTTCAAGGTTTGAGTGATACTGTACTCTCAATCATTGATTCTTAAAAGTGGGTGCGCGCTTGTTTACAAAAGCGTCCATGCCTTCCTTTTGGTCTTGGGTGCTGAAGAGGGAGTGAAAGAGTCTTCTCTCAAAGTGCATGCCTTCGCTCAGTGAACCTTCAAACGCTTTGTTGACTGACTCTTTGGCTGCCATGACGGAGAGTTTAGAAAAACTGCAAATGGTGAGTGCCGCGCCCAAGGCTTCGGTGAACAGCTGCTCTTGGGGAACCACACGGCTCACCAAACCTTGCTGCAAGGCCTCTTGTGCGTTCAACATGCTGCCAGTCAACACCATGTCCATGGTTCGTGCTTTGCCCACGGCTCTGGGCAAGCGTTGCGTGCCACCTGCACCTGGAATGATGCCGAGCTTGATCTCGGGTTGACCAAATTTTGCGTTCTCGCTGGCAAAGATGAGGTCACACATCATGGCCAATTCGCATCCTCCGCCCAGAGCAAAACCACTCACGGAAGCGATCACGGGTTTCCTGATGCTGTTGATGGTCTCCCAGTCCCGGGTGATGAAGTTGGCGTTGTAGACGTCGCTGAAGTTGTACTGAGACATGGCTTGGATGTCTGCGCCTGCGGCGAACGCTTTTTCATTGCCTTGCAAAATGATGGCGCCAATTTGCTCATCTTGATCAAAAGCTTTCAAAGCGTGACCCACTTCGATCATCAAGGGGGTGCTCAGTGCATTGAGTTGTTTAGGGCGGTTTAGGGTGATGACGCCCACTTTCTCGGCCTCAATGTGGGTGAGAATGAATTCGTAGTTCATGCTGGTGGATTCCTTGCTGGTTAATGGGATCTAAGGATTTGATTCACTTGCTTAGCCAATGGCCAATCAAGCCCATGTCTTTGGGTAACAAGCGAAGCGTGGTGGAGTGGTTCATCGTTGAAATTTTCATGGGCAGCTTGAGGATTCGCCGATCCCGCGAGACGATCAATTCGACCTCTTTTTGATCTTGAACGTACAAAGCCCAGTCTTCAATTTTTTGCATTCTCCAAGACTCACGTTTTGAGTTCTGTTTGGAGCCCACTTCAATGCCCAGCCATTCGTCACCAGGACACAAGCCCGCTGCGTGAGCAGGTCCTCCTTTGAGCACTTGCTTGACCACCATGGTGGGTGGGGCATCGGACAACCGAAGCCCAAGTCTTTGCGCCCATTGAGCGGGTTCCTCTCTGACCTCTACCCCTTGCTCGGACAACAAGTGGGCTACGGGAAGCTCTTTGGTGCTGTGCACCCATGAGTTGAGCTCTTTGGAGAAGTCTTTGCCAGAAATGTCTTTGAGAACCGCCAAGAAGTCTTCTTCATCGAGTCCGGTTTTGGCAAACCGCTCAAAGAGGGTTTTCATGACCTGGTCTAAATCACAAGTGAGGGATTTTGTTTTTGAAGGGTGAAGTTGGCGCAGTGTCAAATCAAAGCAAAGTGCGATGAGCGCACCTTTGGTGTAGTAGCTCACCGTCATGTTGGCGGTGTTGGGCTCAGGCCTGTAGTATTTGGTCCACGCCTCAAAACTGGAGTAGGCTGCAGAGTGCAAGAGCCTTCCTGGAGTTTGAAGCACTTGGTTGAGTGTTTTATTGAGCAGTTTCAAATACTCGCTTGTATCGATCAAACCCGCTTTGAACAAGATCAAATCGTCGTAGTAGCTGGTAAAGCCCTCAAAGAACCAAAGCATTTGGGTGTAGTTTTCACGGCTCAAGTCCAGGTCCAAAAACTCTTTGGGTTTGAGTCGTTTGACGTTCCAGGTGTGAAAATACTCGTGAGAGAAAAGTCCGAGCAACTGAATGTAGCCGTCATTGGGTTTAAGCAAGCCTTTGCGGGGGAGGTCTGCTCTAGAAGCTATCAAGGCGGTGCTGTTTTCATGCTCCAATCCGCCGTAGCCATCGGCCACGGCCCACAAGATGAAGAGGTAGTGAGAGAGAACGGGTTTTCGCTTGCCATGCCAAAACTTGATTTCGGTTTCACAAATCTTTTGAACGTCTTTGAGTAGCCTCTCGCCATCAAAGCTTGGTGCGGCACCACTCACCACCAAGCGGTGAGACACGCCCATGCAAGTGAATTCACCCGACCAAAATTCACCCATCTCAACTGGGCAATCAATGAGTTGCTCGTAGTTGCGCGCTTGGTAAAGACCAAACCCATTGGCTTTGACTTTGCCAGGGGTCAAAGCAGTGGCCAATTTCCACTTTGAATTGAAGCTGGGCGCCTTCACCTCCAAGGTGTAAGCAGCATTGGGTTTGGAGTGTGGTCTCAAAAAGAGACTGGTTCCATTGAAAAAGCCCCTTTGGGTGTCAAGCCAAGCGGTGCGAACTGAGGCGTCGTGAGCGAACACCTCATATTCAAGGGTGAGGGGCTTGTCGCTTGATGCACGCACTTGCCAGGTGTTTTTGCTCAGTTGTTCGACCACCAAGGCTCGGTTGTTTTGTTGCGCTTTGATCTTCAAGATTTCTTTGGAGAACTCTCGCACCAAGTAGCTGCCAGGGATCCAAACGGGCAGCTCAAAGACCTCAAGCTCAGAGGGATCCTCCACGGTCAATGTGACCGAGATGATGTGCTCATGGGCGCGTTCAAGATCAAGCGAGAAATGAACGGACTTTGAAGAGCTCAGTGGCGTGGTGCTTGGGAGTGGATGGGCTTTCATGTCGTTCAAATGTGTAGAAGGGTTTGATCTGTTCTCAGCCAAAGGGGAGTGTCAAGTCGCACCACTGGCCAAGAGGCAAGCCACACTGGAGATCACGGTCAACCTAAAGCGAAGCGTGAGCCAGTGCTTGAGTCCGGCATTGGGATAGGTTTTGCGATCGACCAAATAGGCTGCAATCAAAAGAAGTCCCAAAAAGGGTAGTCCTGCATAGGCGGGCATCACAACTCCGAGCCAAGCGAGCAAGGACAAAGAGATGGCCCACCAAAGGTGAAACTTCTCGCTCTCTTTTTGGCTCAAAAAGCCTATGGCCCAATGCACTCCTGCTAAAAAAGAGGCAATGGTTGCGGCGTAAGAGGTGAGTGCGATGCTCACAAAAGGGTGCAAATCCTCGTCCACCAACCAAAGCAACACGGCCAAAACGACAAAAGGCAACAAGCCCGCAAATCCAAGGCGTGAGATCAGCTCCTCGTGAACGTAGGATGCATCCTCAATCAGAAGAGAGTCGGTTTTTTCCTGAGGTCTATCTTTGGTGAAGGGGTCGGTGTGCATGGCGTGGTCGGTGTTTGTAAAAGGGGTGCAGTGACAAGTGGAGTCAAGCGTTATCTTAGAACTTACCGCTGGTGAGGAGTTGCTCGATTTGCGACGCGTTGATGGCACCTGGGACTCGGGTGCCCGATGAAACGATCAAGGTTGGGGTGCCATTGATTTTGTGTTTGTGTCCAAACTCCACATTGCGGTTGAGCGCGTTGGTGTCGCAATTGAGAGCGGTGTTGGAGGGCATGATGGCGGACTTCATCCAGTCGCCCCAAGCTTTGGCCTTGTCTTTGGCGCACCAAAGAATTTTTGATTTTTCAATCGAGTCTTGACCCAGCACTGGGTAGAGAAAGAGGTGAACCGTGATGTTGTCCACTTTGAGGAGGTCTTTTTCAAACCTTTTGCAGTAACCGCAGTTGGGGTCTTCAAAAATAGCCAAATGCCTTTTACCGTTGCCGTGAACAATGGTGATGGAGTCCTTCATGGGAAGGGCGTTGAAGTCCACTTGGGTGAGTTTTTCGATTCTCTCCTCAGTGATATTGAGCCTTGTGCGTGTGTCAATCAAGCTGCCTTGGATCAAGAAGTTGGCCTCGGCATCGGTGTAATAAATCTCATCGTCTTCCACCCGTACTTCAAAGAGGCCATTCATGGGGGCTTTGGAGACTTCAAGAATTTTTGGAAATTCGGGAATTCTCTCCATGATCGTTTTTTTGATTTGCGCCTCTTGTCCCAAGGCCCAAGAGCTGGTGACGGAGAACAAAACGAGTGCGCTCAGCAAAATGCTGCAAAGGCGTTGAATGTGTTTTTGATGCATGCGAGTGAGGGTGTGAAAAAATGAAATCCGGTATTGAATCTAGGCTGGCAAGCCAGAGGCCTTTTGGACAATGAAGTCTTTGAGCAAGGGCGACCTCTCAAAGCCCCAAGCCCCCCAATTCCTGATGGATTGAACCATGGGGTGGGTGTGAGAGAAAAGGCGTTGAATGGCATCCATTGCAATCGACGTGGGTAACATTTGTGCTTTTCTGGCGCGCTCAAAGTGTCTGAGCAAATGCAAATCAGACAAGGCTTTGTTCGATCCTTTGTGTAGTCTTTCTTTGAGCAATCGAGCCATCTCCATGGCATCTTCAAGCCCTAAATTGAGCCCCATGCCCGCCAAGGGGTGAACACTGTGGGCTGCGTCTCCAAGCAAACACCAAGAGGTGCCATCGTTGTGTTGCCCCACCCAATGCTCGGCTTGAGCTTTGGTGAGCGGCCAAGTCTGTGGTGCATCCACGCAGCTCAAAGGGCCCATGTGGGATTGAGTGGCTTTGGTCAAAGCAAGTTCCAAATCGGTGGAGCTGAGCTTCATGCGTTCTTGGGCCAAGTGGGGAGGCTGAGACCACACGAAACTGTAGCTGCTCGAGTTTGGACCGCCATTGGGCAGGAGTGCCAAAATCTCATTGCCACCTTCCCTGTTCAAAAACCATTGATGGGCCACTTGTTGGTGGGGTCTAGTGGCGTTCAAGTTTCCACTCAAAGCATGCTGAAGGTAGGGCGTGTTTTCAAAATTCACTCCCAAGGCATTTCTTGAAGCGCTCAAGCGGCCTTCGCAAATCAAGGTGAGGGGCAAGTGAGCTTGCGTTTCTTGCACATGGTGATCGATCCAAGCCTCGTTGTGCACGGCTTTTGCAAGCTGCTCGCTCAAACCTTTGGAGCTTACGACATGGGCCAAGGGGTTTGCGTTTTTGGATGACAAATGGATCGCGTGACCTTGGTCGCTGTGCACGTGCATGGCGAGTATGGGTGTGCAAAAGGACTCATTTGGCCAGGCGTTGAGCTCTTCTAAAAAAACTTTGGATTTGGGGCTAAGGGCGTAATGCCTGGGATCGGTTTGAGCTGAGGGCGCAAGATGGGCCGTGGGCAGATCAGGCTTTTGCTTCAATGGAGCGCTCAATCCCACTTTGTAGTGCATGGCGGCCAAAGCCAGGGCCAAGGATTGGGCCACTGGCCCATGTCCTTTGATCATGAGGTCTAGCTGGGATTTCATTCCTCCATTGTAGGTACTGTTGAGCGTTTTCAGGAAAATTCGGGGTCAAAACAGGGCTTTGTGAGTGAGGGCTTACTTTTGGTGAATTGTTGACGCGTGTGGGTCAATGGAAAGCTTAACAAATTACAATATGGAGTTCGGGCAAGACACGCAGTCAGCGGATTGGTGTGCACTTGCTGCCCATCAATTGAAGGATTAGCAATGAGTTTGAAATGTGGAATCGTGGGTTTACCCAACGTGGGAAAGTCGACCCTATTTAATGCGCTCACCAAGGCTGCCATTGCTGCTGAGAATTATCCTTTTTGCACCATCGAGCCCAACGTGGGCGTGGTGGAGGTGCCTGACTCACGGTTGAGCCAATTGGCAGCGTTGATTCAGCCTGAAAAAATCGTCTCCGCTTTTGTTGAGTTCGTCGACATTGCAGGTTTGGTGGCGGGTGCCAGTCAAGGCGAGGGTTTGGGCAATCAGTTTTTGGCTCACATTCGAGAGACCGATGCCATTGTGAATGTGGTTCGTTGTTTTGAAGATGACAACGTGATCCATGTGGCTGGAAAAGTTGATCCGATCTCTGACATTGAGGTGATTCAAACTGAATTGTGTTTGGCCGATTTGAGCACCGTTGAGAAAAGCGTTCAACGCTACACCAAAGCCTCCAAATCAGGAACCGACAAAGAGGCCGTGAAACTCTTGGCCGTTTTGACCCAATGCCAAACTGCGTTGAACCAGGGGCTTCCCGTTCGCTCACTCCAATTGAGCCCAGAGGAGTGGTTGCTCCTCAAGCCCCTTTGTTTGATCACCGCCAAGCCCGCCATGTTTGTGGGCAATGTGAGTGAAGATGGGTTTGACAACAATCCCTTGCTCGAGCGTTTGCAAGACTATGCCAAATCACAAAACGCGCCGGTGGTGGCCATCTGCGCCAAGATGGAGGCCGAGATGTCGGACATGAGCGAGGAAGACCGACAACTCTTTTTGTCAGAAATGGGGCAAGATGAGCCTGGACTCAATCGTTTGATCAGAGCAGCCTTCAAGCTCCTGGGGCTTCAGACGTATTTCACCGCTGGGGTCAAGGAAGTTCGCGCTTGGACCATTCGCATTGGAGACACAGCCCCACAGGCTGCGGGCGTCATCCATGGCGACTTTGAGCGTGGTTTCATCAGGGCTCAAACGATCGCTTTTGAAGACTTCATCGCCCTCAAAGGAGAGCAAGGTGCCAAGGAAGCTGGCAAGATGCGCTCTGAGGGCAAAGAGTATGTGGTCAAAGACGGAGACGTGATGAACTTTTTGTTCAACGTTTGATCTCTCAAGGGTAAGCTTTTGATGCGTTGGGGGGCATGAATCAAAAGAATTGATTCATGCCTTTTCGCACAAAGTCTTCCATCCAAGGCAATGAGCCAAGGGTGACCCAACTCAAAAAAGAATAACGAAGTCCTTTGCCCAACGCCATGAACCACAGGCAGGACTTCCAGTTCCATTCAAGCCATCCGGCCAACACGCACAACGGGTCGCCCACCAAGGGCAGCCAACTGAGGACCAAGCCTTTGGGCCCCAAAAGACTCAAAGTGTTGTGACACCAGTTGGAGATCCAACCCCTGCTCTGAGGATTTTCGATGGGCAAGGTTCTCTTTGCCCATTGTGATTTCGCGCCTTTGCCCATCCACCAATTGAGGAGGCCTCCAGCACTGTTGCCCGCGGTCGCCAAAAACAGTGCGGGCATCCACCACTCAGGCTGCCAAATCAAAAACGCAACCAGTGCGGGCTCAGAGCCCAAGGGGAGCAAGGTTGCAGATAAAAAAGCAATCAGCGCCAATAAAGCAAGGGACCCCATCAAGCCCCATGAGCTCATGTGTTGAGGATCGAAAAGGTGTGCGCTCCAATCTGCCATAGCCCCACAGTATAGGGGGGATGAAGCCCATGCAAAGCCATTCGCTCAAGCAAAAACAACCCAAAAATAAATCCAAGAAGGGCGCTCAAAGTGCTATAAAATTCAGCACTCCACTGAAAAGAGGATGCCCGAAAACCTTGCAGCAAATGAATGCTGACAAGCGCAATGAGGGTGAACAAAATCCTTGCATGGTTTGACTCGGTCACCCTTGCTTGACCCTCGCTTTTTTTAATTCCTCTCGCCCTTCTCATTTCATGCGCATTGGTCAATACACCTTAGACAAGCCTTTGATGGTGGCGCCCATGGCGGGGGTCACCGATCGGCCTTTTAGGCGTTTGTGCAAGAGTTTGGGTGCAGGCTACGCGGTGAGTGAGATGATCACCTCCAAGCCTCAATTGCAATCGAGTTTGAAGACCCAAAGACGAGCCGATCACCAAGGCGAGGTGGGTCCCATTGCCGTTCAGATCGCAGGAACGGATCCCTCAGAGATGGCCCGTGCAGCGCTTGAAAACATTGCTCGTGGCGCGCAAATCATCGACATCAACATGGGTTGCCCAGCCAAGAAGGTGTGCCAAAAGTGGGCGGGGTCTGCGTTGATGCAAGATGAGCCTTTGGCGCTCTCCATCATTGAAGCTGTGGTCAATGCTTGCGCACCTGAGCAAGTGCCTGTGACCCTCAAGATGAGAACCGGATGGGCACAGTCGCACAAAAATGCACCAGTCATCGCCAAAGCTGCTGAGTCTTTGGGCGTTCAGATGCTCACCCTTCATGGCCGCACGCGTGAACAAGGGTACAAAGGGTTTGCCGAGTACGACACCATCAAAGCCATTAAACAAAGTGTCTCCATTCCCGTTGTGGCCAATGGAGACATCGATTCACCTCAAAAAGCACGCTCGGTCTTGGATCACACTCAGGCAGATGCCGTGATGGTTGGGCGTGCCGCTCAAGGGCGTCCATGGATTTTTCGTGAAATCGATCATTTTCTCCAAACAGGCCAATGTCTGGCCCCTCCCTTGGTGGTTGAGATCAGACGTCATTTGCTCGAGCATTTGGAGGAGCACTACAGTTTGTACGGAAGCTTCATTGGAGTCAGAAGTGCAAGAAAGCACATTGGTTGGTACACCAAAGGTCTCCCCCAAAGGGATGAGTTTTGGGCCAGTCTGTGTGTGATTGAAGAGCCCAAAGCGCAGTTGATGCATGTGCAGGCGTATTTGGATGTGTTGGCCCATCAGATGGAGAGATGGCCAAGCGTTCAAGAGGTTTTAGAAGTGGAAGAAGTTGAATGAGCAAGAAAAACATACAGGACGTTGTCAAGCAAAGCATGGAGGCATACTTTCGCGATCTCAAAGGGACCGAGCCCGATAACCTGCATGAGATGTTGGTCTCTGTGGTGGAGAAGCCTTTGCTTGAGATTGTGATGAAACAAGCCGATGGCAATCAATCCAAGGCCGCGTTTTGGTTGGGATTGAACCGAAACACATTACGTAAAAAACTTTTGGCGCACAAATTACTATGAACGCATTGCTATCTGTATCCGATAAAACGGGTCTCATCGAGCTCGCTCAAGCGCTTGCCGCTTGTGGCGTGAATTTGATCTCCACGGGCGGAAGTGCCAAAGCACTCAGAGACCACGGCATCCCGGTCAAAGAGGTCTCAGAGTTGACCCATTTTCCTGAAATGCTCGATGGTCGTGTGAAGACACTGCATCCCGTGGTTCATGCAGGACTCTTGGCCAAGGGTGAGGATGCACTGCACATGCAAACCATCAAAGAGCATGGCATTGAGCGCATCGACATCTTGGTGGTCAATTTGTATCCTTTTGAGCAAACGGTGGCCAAGCCCAACTGTTCGCTGGAAGACGCCATTGAGCAAATCGACATCGGAGGGCCTGCGATGGTGAGGTCCGCAGCCAAAAATTGGAAGGATGTGGCGGTGTTGACCGATCCCTCTCAGTACGAGGCTTTCTTGAGTGAATTCACACCCCATCAAAGCCTCTCACAAAAGACGCACTTCGCGCTCAGTGTGGCGGCGTTTAACCGCATCGCTCAATACGACGCAGCCATTGCAAACTACTTGTCCAGCTTCACAGAGGGTGATCAAAAAGCCCAGTTCCCTGCTCAACTGAACCAGTGCTTTGTGAAGGTTCAAGATTTGCGCTACGGTGAGAATCCTCACCAAGAGGCTGCCTTTTACAAAGAGCTTCACCCCAAAAGTGGCACTTTGGTCACCAGCACTCAGCTCCAAGGCAAAGAACTCTCTTACAACAACATTGCTGATGCAGATGCTGCTTGGGAGTGCGTCAAGAGCTTTGATGCGCCTGCGTGTGTGATCGTCAAGCACGCCAACCCTTGTGGTGTGGCCATTGCTCAAGATGCACTTCACGCTTATCAAAAGGCCTTCAAAACCGATCCCACTTCGGCCTTTGGTGGCATCATTGCTTTGAATCGCGAGGTGGGTGAGGACCTTGCGCGTCAATTGATGAATCAGTTCATGGAGGTGCTGATGGCGCCTTCATACACGCCCGCTGCTTTGCAGGTTTTGGCCACCAAGCCCAATGTGCGCGTGCTCGAGATCAAGCTCGACCCCATGGTCTTGAATGGAGGCGATTTGGATGCGGTGGGTCGCAACCAGTGGGACTTCAAGCGCATTGGATCGGGTTTGCTATTGCAGACTTCGGACCATTTGCCCATCCATGAAGCTCAATTGAAAGTGGTCACCAAATTAGCGCCCACGCCAGAGCAAATTCGCGATCTCTTGTTCGCATGGCGAGTGGCCACTTACGTCAAGAGCAATGCCATTGTGTTTTGCTCGGGTGGCATGACTTTGGGTGTTGGAGCGGGTCAAATGAGTCGACTCGATTCTGCCAAAATCGCAAGCATCAAAGCCCAAGAGGCTGGCTTGAGTTTGGTGGGCTCTGTGGTTGCCAGTGATGCGTTCTTTCCCTTCAGGGATGGCTTGGATGTGGTGATTGCATCGGGCGCCAAAGCGGTGATTCAACCGGGAGGCTCCATGAGAGATGCTGAGGTGATTGCAGCTGCCGATGAGCAAGGCGTTGCCATGGTGATGACGTCTGTCAGGCATTTCAGGCATTGAAGAAAGAGGTGCAAGCTCCCAAGCATGCACCAATCTAACTTTTAGAGCACGCTTGACTCAGTGCTTGAGGGTCTTGAAAACTTCAGCTGCATGGGCAACGGTCTCATCGATGTCTGCATCGGTGTGGGCCGCGCTCACAAAGCCAGCCTCATACAGCGCTGGGGCCAAGTACACACCGGCGTCAAGCATGCCGTGGAAGAATCGATTGAAATGCTCGCTGTTGCTCTTCATGACTTGAGGGTAGTTGTGTGGCAACTCAGGTAGCAAGAAAAAGCCAAACATGCCTCCTTCAGAGTCCCCGCAAAATTCAACCGATTCGGCTTTGGCCACGCGCTCAAGTCCATCGACGAGTCGCTTGGATTTTTGACTCAAGTTCTCAAAAAAGCCTGGGCGAGAGATGATGTTCAAGGTGGCGAGTCCACAAGCCGTGGCCACGGGATTGCCACTCAAAGTGCCTGCTTGGTAAACAGGGCCCATGGGGGCGAGTTGTTCCATCACGGTTTTTTTGCCGCCAAAAGCGGCCAAGGGCATGCCGCCACCAATGACTTTGCCCATGACCGTGATGTCAGGCTCAAAGCCAGGAAGCATTTTGACGTACACGCTTTGTGCGCTGCCAAGAGCCACCCTGCATCCGCTCATGACTTCATCAAAGACCAATAAAGCGCCATGGCGTGTGCAAAGCTCGCGGCACTTTTGAACGAAGGCAGGTGTGGCACGAACAAAATTCATGTTGCCAGCAATGGGTTCGATCATCACGCACGCAATGCTGTCTTTGTGCAAAGCAAAAGCCTCTTCCAATTGCTCCAAGTTGTTGTACTCCAAGACGAGCGTGTCTTTGACCACATCTGCAGGAACGCCTGCACTCGTAGGGTTTCCAAACGTGGCCAAGCCAGAGCCCGCTTTGACCAGCAATGCATCTGCGTGTCCATGGTAGCAACCTTCAAATTTGATCAGTTTGTTGCGTCCCGTGGCACCTCTGGCCAAACGAATGGCCGACATGGCGGCCTCCGTGCCTGAGCTCACCAAGCGCACCATCTCCATGGAGGGGGTGATGTTGATGAGTGCTTCAACCAATTCAATTTCTCGCAAGGTGGGGGCACCGTAGGAGAAGCCCTCCAGCGCTGCCTTTTGTACCGCCTCCAAAACCTCAGGATGTGAGTGCCCCACAATCATGGGACCCCATGAACCGATGTAATCGATGAAGCGCTTTTGAGTGACGTCCCAAAAATAAGCCCCTTTGGCGTGGTCAATGAATTTAGGCGTTCCGCCAACCGCTTTGAAGGCGCGAACGGGGGAGTTCACACCACCAGGGATGATTTGTTTGGCTCGGTTGAAAAGGGTTTCATTGAGGTCTGTCATGGCTGTGTGCTTGGGCAAAGGGGTGGTGAAGGGAGTTGACAAAAGGGGAGTTGAATTTCAGTGTCTTGTTTCGTGTCCAGGCAAAGAGAAGCCTTCGCTGATGAGGGTCTGCGTGTCGCTTGCTTCTTCAGGTGTTTGCGCGCCTTCCTCGGCGTCATCGTGTGCCCAAAAAAGTCGATCTGCAATGACATGGCCCATGCCAGGTCGGTAGCCAGAGTCCAAGGCACGATCGAGATAAGCCAAGCTTTCGTGGGTGGCGCTCTCAAGGTCGGTGCCCATGGCCAGCAAGGCCGCAAGGGCAGCGCTCATGGTGTCGCCAGCGCCTGAGAAAACCGCCTCAAAGCGTTCAAACTTCTCACTCACCAGCACAGAGTTGGGAGAAGCCAGCACGTTCTCAATGAACTGATCGGGTGCAACGATTCCGGTGATCATCACGTAGGGCGTGCCCATTTCATAAGCCGCTTTGGCAATGTCCCTGGGTCCGGGTGCTCTGTCGCTGCTCCAATCGGGCAAGAGCCATCTCCAAAGCGTGTTGTGATTGCCAATGAGCAAGGTGGATTGGGGCAGGATCAACTCTTTGAAAGCATCAAGGTAAGCGTCAATTTGTTCCTCTGACCACCAAGACAAGTTGGGCATGTAGGCGATCACTGGGACCTCTGCGTAGTCGGTGCTGGTCTCGGCAATGACGCTTAAGTTTTCTGGGCTCCCACAAAACCCGACCTTGATCACCGAGACAGAGATGTCTTCCAAGACGGCTCGGGCTTGCTCGGCCACGGCTTCTTCGTCAAAACTCACGTGATCAAAGATCTCCGCTGTGTCTCTCATGTAGGCACCAGTGACAATGGGCAAGGCGTGCACGCCCATGGAGGACATGGTGAGCACGTCTGCGCCCAAACCAGCGGCACCTGAGGGATCATTGGCATTGAAGACCAATACACAGGGAGGAGACTCTTCCGCTTCGGGATTGGGTGTTGGGGTGAGATCTTCGTTCATGGTTTCTGAGTTGACCGTGATGGGCTAATGCATTTGACAAGCATACAGCCCTCATCGGGTCTGTACAATGGACTTCATTCTATGCCACCCTTGTGAACATTTTGACGCTCAAGGGGTGGCTTCTTTGACTCGAATCAGCTCCCTTTTGGGGGAAGAAAGTGGTACTGTGAGCACGACTTGGATGTGTTTGATTTGTGGGTGGATTTACGACGAGGCGCTTGGCGACCCCGAGCACGGCATTGCACCCGGAACTGCATGGGCGGATGTGCCCATGAACTGGACGTGTCCAGAGTGCGCCGCGCGCAAAGAAGACTTTGAGATGGTGCCCATTTAAGGCACGCTTTGCTCAGGAGCCAAAGCCCCTGAGGGAATCCCCTTAAATTGATTTTTTGACCACCGAGTAACGCTTCAAGGTGAGCTCGCGAGCCTTGGCGTGGTCGACGATGGGTTCGGGATAGTCTTTGCCGATTTGCACGCCCTTGAAACTTTCCTTGGGCGAACTCGCGAGCCACGGTGCATGAAGCGCTTTGCTGGGCCAGTCGGTGAACTGAGGCAAGTAGCGTTTGATGAATTTGCCATCGGGGTCAAATTTCTCACTCTGGGTGATGGGGTTGAAGATGCGAAAGTAGGGCTGAGCATCGCACCCACTGGAGCTTGCCCATTGCCATCCCCCGTTGTTGGCTGCCAAATCGAAATCGTTCAAATGCTCAGCAAAATAGGCCTCACCCCAACGCCAATCGATCCCCAGATCTTTGATCAAAAAGCAAGCGCTCACCATCCTCAGCCGGTTGTGCATATAGCCCGTTTGATTGAGTTGCATCATGGCAGCATCCACCAGCGGGTAGCCTGTCTCACCATTGCACCAAGCGTTGAAGAGTTTCTTTGCTGATGCACCACTTTCCCAAACGATTTGGTCGTATTCGGGCTTGAAGGAGCCTTTGACGACCCTTGGGTGATGGAACATGATTTGGTGATAAAAATCTCTCCAGATGAGCTCAGACAACCAAACGCCCGCGCCCACATCGGCTTGCATCATGGCTTCGTGAGCGGCCTTTGCCAATGTTCGAATGGAGATGGTGCCAAAGCGCAAATGCACACTCAAGTAACTCGGTCCTTTGGCAAAGGGAAAGTCTCTTCGATCTTGGTAATGGGTCATGCGCGATTTGAAGTCTTCAAAGAGTTGACGCGCTCCTAGTGCACCTTGAGGCACACCCAAGGTGCTCAGATTGGTGCTCTCAAAGCCAATCTCCTGCAGTGTCGGGGGGTGGGTGTTCTCAAGTCCTTTGGGTCGTTTGCCCCACTGAGCCAACTCGCGCCCTTGGACTGGGGCCAGATCGTGGGCGGTGACCTTTTTGAGCCAAGCGTTTTTATATGGGGTGAAGACACCATAGGGCTTGCCCAATTGGCTGAGCACCTCGTCACGCTCAAATATGACATGGTCTTTGTGCGTTTCAAAAGAGATGCCTAAATTGGCCAACTCTCCTCGCACCGCTGCGTCACGGCTCAATGCCTGTGGCTCATCGTCGTGATTGGCAAAAACGATGGTCGCACCCAGTTTTTGTGCAAGGGGTGCAATGGCATGCTCGGCCTTGTCATGAAGGACCAATAGGCCACACTCTTTGGATTGCGCCGATTCTTGAATGCTCGCGTTCAACTCGTTCAAGCAATTCAAGATGAATTCGACCCTGCGATCTTGTTTGGGCAGGGGATCCAAAATGTTGGTGTCGAGCACAAAGACAGCGAAGACTTGTTTGCAACTGGCCAAAGCGTGCTTTAACGCGCGGTTGTCCTCGAGACGAAGGTCTCTTCTGAACCACATCAAACCCACAGCGTGTTCAAGGGGTGTAACTTTTGTCATATTGGGCTTTGCTAAAATGCGGGCATGAACTCAGATGAACCCATTTCCATGAACTTGACGCATCATTTCTTGATCGCCATGCCCAGTTTGATGGATGAGATGTTCTCTCGAAGTGTAGTTTACATGTGTGAGCACAGCGAACGAGGTGCCCTGGGTTTGGTGATCAACAAGCCCTCTCCCATGAGCATGACAAGTTTGTTTGAAAAGGTGGACTTGCCACTGGGCAGACTTGATTTGTCCTTGTCCCCTGTATTCATTGGTGGCCCGGTTCACTCTGAGCGCGGTTTTGTACTGCACGAGGCCTTTGAGCTCGATCCCAAAGCGCAAAACGCAACAGAAGCTGACGCCTCTGGGCACGACCCCATCTATGCCTCCACGCTCTCCATCCCAGGGGGTCTGGAGATGACCACGTCTAGAGATGTGTTGCAAGCCCTCTCCACAGGTGCTGGTCCCAAGCGCGTGCTCATCTCCTTGGGATATTCGGCCTGGGCTCAAGGGCAACTCGAGTCCGAGCTTGCTGAGAATGCTTGGCTCACCGTGGACGCAGATCCAGCTGTGATTTTTGACACCCCCATTGACGAGCGCTATGACAAAGCGCTGTCACTTTTGGGGCTCGAGTCTTGGATGATTTCTCCCAGTGCGGGACGGGCATGATGGCTGGGGTTCAAAGATGAATGCCCCTCATCTTGAATCCTCCAATGAGCCTTTGCCAGCGCGCAATCCACAAACGCTGATGGCCTTTGATTTGGGGCAAAAAAGAACCGGTGTGGCTTTCGGTAGCGCCATGCTCGCCTCTGCCCAACCCTTGGGGGTCATCCAAGCCCAAGGAGACCAAAGGTTGCAGGAAATGGCCCAATACATCAAAGAGTGGCAACCCGAGGCCTTGGTGGTTGGAGTACCCCTTCATCCGGATGGCAAGCCCCATGAGCAAACGCGTTTTGCGCAAAACATGGCCAAACAAATGAGAGCCCAATTCAAACTACCCGTGCTTGAGGTCGATGAGCGCTACAGCACCACGCAGGCCAAGTCCTGGGTTGAGGACAGTGCCTTAAAAGGCGGTCAAAAAGCCAACATCAATGTGGATGCATTATCGGCATGCATCATTTTGAATCAATATTTTGAAACCCATAAAAGTTAGGACTGCGTTTGCAGTTAGCATCCTAGAAACCTTTCACAGGACAAGAACATGACGCAAGGTCAAATTGCAATCGATGCCGAGGCATTATTTGAAGATCTCAAAAGGGGAATACAGCCCTGGGTGAGCGCCAACACGCATGTGGTGGGGGTGACCTCGGGTGGAGCTTGGATGGCTGAGAGATTGGGCCGTGAGCTTCAAATTCAAAACGCCGTTGGCGCCATTTCGTCGGCCATGCACAGGGATGACTTTGATCAAAGGGGCTTGAGCAATGGAGGTCAAACGCACTTGCCCTTCGAAGTTGAAGGCGCCGATATCGTGCTCTTGGACGATGTCCTTTATACAGGTCGCACCATTCGTGCGGTGATCAACGAGCTCTTTGATTACGGACGCCCCATGCGAATTCGCTTGGCGGTGTTGGTGGATCGGGGCGGTAGAGAGCTACCGCTGCAAGCGGATTTTGCCGCTGCGCGCTTTGCACTTGATCGTTCTCAATCATTGGCGCTGGCGCTCAAAGACAACGGTCAATTTGTATTTTCTTTGGAGAGCAGAGATGCGATATAAAAAGAATCCACAACTCAATCGCCATGGAGAGCTGATTCATTTGCTCACCACCGAGGGCTTGCCCAAAGACATATTGACGCACGTGCTCGACACGGCCAAGAATTTTGTGAGTGTGAACGATCGCGAAGTCAAAAAAGTGCCTTTGCTCCGAGGCAAAAGCGTCTTCAATTTGTTTTTTGAAAACAGCACCCGCACTCGCACCACTTTTGAGATCGCAGCGACTCGCTTGAGTGCAGACGTGATCAATTTGGACATTGCCAGGTCCTCCACTGCCAAGGGCGAGTCTTTGCTGGACACCATTGCAAATTTGAGCGCCATGGCGGCCGATGTTTTCGTGGTTCGTCACAGCGAGTCAGGTGCCCCTTACTTGATTGCTCAACACGTTGCTCCTCATGTGCACGTGGTCAATGCGGGTGACGGTCGTCATGCCCATCCGACCCAAGGCTTATTAGACATGTTCACCATTCGACACTACAAGGGCGACTTCACCAAACTGAGGGTTGCCATTGTGGGAGATGTGTTGCACTCTAGGGTTGCGAGGTCCGATATCCACGCACTCACCACCTTGGGTTGTCCAGAGGTGCGTGTGGTGGGCCCCAAAACCTTGGTCCCCAAAGAGCTCGAGCCCATGGGGGTGAGGGTGTTTCACAATTTGGAAGAAGGCATCAAAGACTGCGATGTGGTGATTGCTTTGAGGCTTCAAAACGAGCGCATGAGTGGCGCTTTGTTGCCCTCCAGTCATGAGTATTTCAAAGGTTTTGGATTGACTCCGCAGCGTTTGGAGTTTGCTGCTCCAGGTGCGATCGTGATGCACCCCGGTCCCATCAACCGCGGGGTAGAGATTGATTCTTCTGTGGTCGATGGTGCACAAAGTGTGATCTTGCCGCAGGTGACCTTTGGCATAGCGGTGCGCATGGCCGTCATGTCCATCGTGGCGGGTAACGAAGGTGACAAAATGGGGAGCCGAGCATGAAGACGAGCATCATCAACGCACGCATTTTGGACCCTCACTCCAAAACCGATCGGGTGGGAGATGTGCACATTGAGCAAGGGCACATCAAAGCCTTTGGGCAAACCAGCGAGCCTTTCAAGGCCGATCATGTGGTGGATGCCAAAGGTTTGTGGCTGATCCCTGGCTTGGTGGATTTGTCGGCCCGTGTGATGGAGCCCGGTCACGAGCACGAGGGCATGCTCGCCTCAGAGCTTTACGCGGCGGTGGCTGGTGGCATCACCTCCTTGGTGTGTCCTCCTGACACCGATCCAGTGTTGGATGAGCCGGGTCTGGTTGAGATGCTGCAATTCAGGGCCGCTCAACTGCACCTTGCAAGGCTTTATCCTTTGGGTGCTTTGACAAGCGCACTGCAAGGGGTCAAACTCACCGAAATGGGCGCACTCACGCAAGCGGGTTGTGTGGGCTTTGGGCAAGCAGAGGTGCCCATCAAAGACACCCACGTGCTCACGCGTGCCTTGTCATATGCAAGCACCTTTGGTTACAGCGTGTGGTTGCACCCCAAGGATGCTTATTTGGGCAATGGCGTTGCTGCAAGTGGCGCCTTGGCCCTTCGAATGGGTTTGAGCTCAGTGCCGACGGCCTCTGAGACCATTGCCCTCAATGCGATTTTTGCGCTCATGAAGAGCACAGAAGCTCGCGTGCATTTGTCTCGCCTATCGAGCGCTTTGGGTGTTGAGATGGTTCGTGAGGCCAAGGCTCAAGGCTTGGCCCTCACGTGCGATGTGAGCATCAACTCTTTGCACCTGACGGAGGTGGACATTGGTTATTTCGACTCAAGAGCCAGACTCGCTCCACCCTTGAGGGGTGCAAGAGACCGAGATGCGCTCAGGCAAGCCTTGGCCGACGGTGTGATTGATGCCTTGGTCTCAGATCACCATCCTGTCTCAGGCGACTTGAAAGCACTGCCCTTTGCAGAGGCGCAGGCCGGAGCCACAGGTGTGGAGTTGTTGCTGAGCTTGGCGATGAAGTGGCAGCAAGAGATGGGGCTTTCTGTTTTGGATGCACTCTCGGTGGTGACTTCCAGGCCAGGCGCCATTTTGGCTCAACAATCTCCGGTTCACAGCAATCTGGAGCCCGGAAAGCTCTTGGTTGGTGGTGCTGCAGATTTTTGCCTCTTCGATCCTCAAGTGCACTGGCAAGTGGTGCCCCAAGAATTGAAGAGCCAAGGCAAGCACACACCGTTTGATGTCGATTTGACGGGCATGCAGTTGCAAGGTCAGGTCAAGTCCACTTGGGTTCAGGGGCGTTGTGTTTTTGAGCGTGAGCTTTGAACCCTCAACACCACATCAAAGGTTTGATTCCATCATGATCACCCGACTCATCAAAGTATTGAGCTTGCTTTATTTGCTCATCGACGGCTTGATCGAGGTGACTTGGCACTGGAGTCACTTGACGCCCTTGCAAGCGCAAGAGCGTGTCATGAATTGGGCTCAAAGGGCTTGTCGCGTGCTTGGGGCGCGAGTTGAGGTCGAAGGTGACATGAGCCATGTCGGGCCCTTGCTTGTGGTGTCCAATCACATTTCGTGGTTGGACATTTTGGTTTTTTTGTCCATTCGCCCTGTGCGTTTTGTCTCCAAGTCAGAGGTCAAAGATTGGCCTGTGGTTGGGCGTTATGCAAGTGCATGTCGCACCTTGTTTGTGGCGAGATCGTCCAAGAAGGATGCGCTGAGAGTGGTTCATCAAATGGTGGACGCCTTGAATGCGGGGGACATTGTGGCCATATTTCCTGAAGGCACCACCACCCAAGGCCGGGAGGTTTTGCCTTTTCATGCGAATTTGATTCAAGCCAGTGTGGCAACGAATGCGCCCTTGCAAGCGGCCTCAATATCTTATGAATCCATTCAGACTGGACAGATGATCACTGAGCCGAGCTACATTGGGGAAGACACCTTGGTGGGCTCTGTTTGGGTCATTTTGGGACTCAAACCCTTCAGGGTGAGGGTCAAATGGTCCGACGTTCAGGCTAGAGGTGAGCGAGACAGAAGGGCCTTGGCCCAGGACCTTCACCAAGCGGTGGTGGAGCTCAGGCCCAAGACTTGATGTTTTGAGTGCTTGTCTTGTTCATCAACTGAGCATGTCACGCCACAAGTCATGTGCCCATGTCCATGCCAACTCTCCCTCTGCCGAGCTGGGCGATTGCGAGACGTTAGAGGAATTCTCGTCGAGCAAAAACGTTTGCTCTGAGGCGTCATAGTGGTGCTTGGAGGCGATGTGAATGGCTTGTCGATCGTCCAAAAAGCTAAAGCAAATGTTGTCCAGCCTTGCCTGTTCACTCACGGGCTTGTCGCTCAACTCATTGACTATGGCGCTGGCGACCACCATCGCTTGTGCATGAGCCATGTGGGCTGATTTGGGCATGAGGGAAGCGGCTTGAATGGCGTCCCCCAAAATGTGAACATCTTGGGCCTCTTCGCTTTGAAAATCCAAGAAATGCACCCCACACCATTTGTCGTTGACGTTGACCAAACCAGAGGCCTTGGCCACCTCTCCAGCTCGCATGGGTGGGAGTACATTGGAGAGTGTCACCGAGAGGTCGTCTTGAACTTCAAAACTCAAGACTTGACCTGAATTTTGTACGCCAATCAATTTGTGATTGGGAAGGTATTGAATGTGATCGGGATAGTGCTCGCTCCAAAAGCGCTTGAATTGTTGGGCGTTGGAGACCACGTTGTCGTTGGCGTCAAGCACCAGCACTTTGCTTTTGGGTTTGTGTTTTTTAAAGAAAGAGGCCACCTGGCATGCGCGCTCATAAGGAGCGGGAGGACACTTGTAGGGGGACTCAGGAATGGTGAGCGCAAAGACGGCTCCATTTTGGAGCTCGAGGAGTTGCTGTCGCAAAAGTGAGAGCTCGCCATTGTTGCTCCAAGCTTGCAGGCATTGTCCCAACGCATGGGCCTCACCCAACCCTTCAATGGCCTCATGGTCAAAGGAAACACCAGGACTCAAAACCAGTTTGTCGTAGGGCAAAGGAGAGCCGTTTTGCAGATGAACCCATTTGCGTGTGGTGTCAACGCGAATGGCTCGGTCTTGTTTGAATGTGATGCCAAAGGTTTTTGCCATGCCCGCATAACTGAGGGTGATGTCTTCAAGCTTTGCATGCCCAGACAAGACGAGGTTGGAGAGGGGTGAGGAGACGAACTTGGATTGCATTTCCACCAAAGTGACGTCAAGCAAGTCGCCAGACAAACGCCGCAAATATTTCGCAGCACTCAAGCCACCATATCCAGCACCAACCACCACCACTTTGGCTTTTTGAAGCCCTTTGGCGGGAACCTTCTTTTGTGCAAACGATTGGGGCGCCAAGGCCATGAGTCCCAAGGCACCTAGGGTTTCGAGGACTTGTCTCTTTTGCATCATTTGATCGGTCCGTATGGGTTCAAATGCTCTTGAATGGAGCGCATGGATTCTTCGTTTAGGGGCATCATACTGTAGCGCAAGGGTCTGGCTGTGTTTGGCGATATCATTGAGGTTTGAAGCAAAAGACAAAGCAAGCCTGTCACCAGACTTGGCCTTTTGTCCTTGAATTGCAGCACATTGAAGACTTCATCGCCCAATGCGTTGAGGCTGTGTGCATCCAACGGAGAACTCACAACATGAACAAACGAAGAGATGTCCTTCAATGGGGACTGGCAAGCGCAGGAGTCGTGGCCATGGAGGCCATGAGTCCAGTCGATGCGTTGGCCTATGAGAAGTCTGCCTTTGAAGCCAAAACATGGACCGATGCTTTGAAGGTTTTGGGTTCTCCCTCTCCCACTGAGAGCAAAGATGTGGTGCTCAATGCGCCAGACATTGCTGAAAATGGAGCAGTGGTGCCACTTAGCGCGAGTTGTGCGTTGCCCGGTGTCAAGAGAATGATTTTTTTGGTTGAAAAAAACCCGACACCCCTGTGCAGTGTCTTCAATGTGAGCGAAGACATCTTGGCCAATTTTTCGATGAGGACCAAAATGGGTCAAACTTCGAACGTTTATGCGGTCGCTGTGCTAGGCGATGGCCGTGCATTGATGGCCAAAAAAGAAATCAAAGTGACCTTGGGTGGTTGCGGGGGGTAAGATTTAAGCCACGAATTTCGGTTTTAAACACATTCAATCAAAGGGGTCTCCACCATGGGTGAGCCAATGCGAATCAGAGCGCAAAGCGCAGCAGGTCAAACCACCGTGCGCATTCTCATGAGTCATGAGATGGAATCGGGTCAGAGGAAAGATGCTGACGGGAAAATCATTCCCGCTTGGCACATCCAAGACGTCACCGCGTCCTTGGGTGGCAAAGAGGTGTTTTCTGCAGAGTGGGGTCCTTCGGTTTCTAAAAATCCTTACTTGCAGTTCATCATCAAAGGCACTCACGCCGGCGAAAAAATCACCGTCACTTGGAAGGACTCCAAGGGAGACAGCAGAAGCGATGAGGCGGTGATCGTTTGAGTCTTGAGATCTCTGGATCTGTGCAACTCAATTGGATGAGGCGAAGTCAGGACTCAAAACCTTCTCGACTGGGGTGCATGCAATTCGCATTCCTTTTGTGCATGCTTTGCTCAAGCCACCTGGCGTGGTGCCAGTACGAGGTGACACCTTGGTCTAAAAAACCGCTGACGCTGCAAATCAAGGGTGAAGACTCAAGGGGCAAGGCTTGGACGCCTGAAGCCACGCGTCTTGGTGTGGGGCATCCCATGTTGATCAACTTTTGGGCAACTTGGTGTGAGCCGTGCAAGGAGGAGTTGCCCTCTCTTGAGACCTTGGCTGAATTGGAGGGAGAGGAGCACTTGGAGGTCTTGGCCATCAATGTGGGCGACTCCAAGATGGTCATGGATCGCTTTGTTCGAACGAGCGTTTTGAGGTTAACGACCCTTCAAGACAGCACGCGCCAAATTGCCAAAGACCATGGAATTCACATTTACCCCAGCACCTTGCTGGTCGACTCCAAAGGACGAATTCGTTGGGTGGTCACTGGCGCTGTGGATTGGACCAGCCCCAAGGTTCAAACCTGGATCAAAGGCTTGGACGACACCAAGGCGCCAAGGCCTCAGTGATCCACTCGTTTGACTTCGGTTGTGTGGAATAAGAGATAATGTAAGGGCTCAAGCGCCGGTTGGTGCTTGCGTGTTTTGCCTTCGGGGCATTGGCTTGGATTTTTTCCAGCCTCGTGTGTGCCGACAAAACTCTTTGAAACACATTAAGGTCCTTACCACCATGAACATTCTTCGTCGCTCGCTTTTAAAGAGCAGCGCAGGACTTGGCGCATTTGCCGCTGTACCTGCTGCCCTTTGGTCCAATTGGTCCCTGGCTCAAACCCCCACCAATGCGGAGCGACAATTTGCTCCCACGGTCTCTGACTGGAGAGAGTTTGAGGTCACGACTCGTGTGGAGATCAGCGCCGTGCAAGGCGAGACACGCGTTTGGTTACCCATTCCCTCACTCGAAACCCCTTGGCAAAGCACTTTGTCAAGTGACTTTGTGTCCAACGGTGAGTCCAAAGTGATCAAAAGTGGTCCTGAGAGTGCGGCCATGTTGGCGAGCGTCTTTGGCAAAGACAACAAATCTCCCTTCATTCAATTGGTCACGAGAGTGAAGACCAAAAATCGTCAAACTCGATTTGGTGACATCACCCAGCAAAACGCAACTTGGACGCGAGAAACTGCAGACAATTTGAACTACTACAAGCGCTCAACGCGTTGGCTCCCCACAGACGGCATTGTGAAAGCCACGGCGCTCAAAGTGACCCAAGGCGCCAAGACCGATGCACAAAAAGCCAAGTTGATCTATGACTGGGTGGTGGCCAACACCTACCGAGAGGTCAAGGTCAGAGGTTGTGGCGAGGGCGACATCAAGAGCATGCTGGAGAGCGGGAATTTGGGCGGTAAATGTGCAGACATCAATGCGGTGTTTGTGGGCTTGTGCCGTGCTTCAGGCGTGCCGGCTCGTGACGTCTACGGCTTGAGGCTCGTGCCTTCTGCATTTGGGTACAAAGAGCTATCTGGAAATCCAAGCAATTTAAAAGGTTCTCAGCACTGCAGGGCTGAGGTCTATTTGAGTGGCATGGGCTGGGTTGCGATGGATCCAGCCGATGTGGCCAAAGTGATGCGACAAGAAACACCCACTTGGATCAAACAGGTCAATGACCCTGTGGTCAAACCTGTTTACAGTGCCTTGTTTGGTTCATGGGAGGGCAACTGGATGGGTTGGAACATGTCTCATGACGTGTCTTTGCCAGGCTCAAATGAGAAAGAGCCATTGCCCTTTTTGATGTACCCGATTGCTGAGAACGATTCAGGGCGATTTGACTCTTACGATCCGGACCTCTTCAAGTACCAAATCACGGCCAAAGAAATCAAGCCCGTGGCTTGAGTGAGGTTTGAGAGAGTGCAAGGGCTCAAAACTGGTCAAGGCCAGTTGTGCTCTTGCAAAGTGGCAAGAGGTGGTCTCCCCGGCAGGAATCGAACCTGCATTTCAGCCTTAGGAGGGCCGCGTTCTATCCATTGAACTACGAAGAGTGTGAGCCAAGAAACAACTCGTGATTCTAATCCATTGGGTGTGAAGCCGCCTGCTCACTTGCTGAGCATGCGCATGGCCTGCTCCAAACCCTCAAGGGTGAGTGGATACATGCGTTGGCTCACCAAGTTTTGCATCAGCGAGACGCTTTGGCGGTAGGGCCAAACCCCCATGGGCTCTGGATTGATCCAGGCGTGGTGCGGGTAGGCGTGCATGATTCTCTCAAGCCACACAGCACCCGCTTCCTCGTTGTTGTACTCCACGCTGCCCCCAGCTCGCGTGATCTCATAGGGGCTCATCGTGGCGTCACCAACGAAAATCACCTTGTAGTCTTTGTTGTATTTTCGAATCAAGTCCCAAGTGGAGAGTTTTTCTGCGTAGCGGCGTTGGTTGTTTTTCCAAACGAAGTCATAAATGCAGTTGTGAAAGTAGTAGTACTCCAAGTGCTTGAACTCGGTTTTTGCAGCTGAGAACAATTCGCTCACCTGCATCACATGGTCATCCATGGAGCCACCCACATCCATCAACAACAGCACCTTCACGTTGTTGTGTCGCTCTGGCACCATTTTGATGTCCAAAAATCCAGCATTGTTGGCGGTGCTTTGAATGGTGCCCTCCAAGTCCAACTCATCGGCAGAGCCTTCTCTGGCAAACTTTCTGAGCCGCTTGAGCGCCACTTTGATGTTGCGTGTACCAAGCTCTTGGTTTTCATCGTAATCTTGGTAACTGCGTTGCTCCCAAACTTTGACGGCACTCCTTTGCTTGGATTCGCCACCAATTCGGATCCCTTGCGGGTTGTAGCCAGAGTGTCCAAAGGGAGAGGTGCCTTGAGTGCCGATCCACTTGCTGCCTCCGCTGTGCTTGTCCTTTTGTTCTTGAAGTCGTTCTTCAAGCGTCTTCAAAAGCTCATCCCAATTGAGCGCCTTGATCGCATTTTTTTGTTCAGGGGTGAGCGTGAGTCCAAGGGTTTTTTCAAGCCAATCGGAGGGGATTTCTTTGATGACTTCGCTCAATTCTTCAATGCCATTGAAGTATGTGCCAAAGGCTCGATCAAATTTATCAAACAGCTTCTCATCCTTGACCAAGATCATTCGACTCAAGTGATAAAAGTCATCCATGGAGCAAGCGGCTTGTGTGGGGCCCACGATCTGTGCTTGCAAGGCCTCTAAAAGCGTCAAATATTCTTTGACCGAAACGGGCAACTTGGCGCTTCTGAGTGTGTAGAAGAAGTCGAGAAGCATGGCACGATTGATTTGTTGCTTTGTCTCTAGCGGTGACGACTTTGCATGTGCAAGAGCTTTTGAAAGAGCGTTACATCTTGCTCATTTTTAAGCAGTGCTCCCAAAAGCGGGGGCAACACCACTTGCTCGTCCTTGGATTGAAGCGCTGAGAGGGGGATGTCCTCGGCCAACAAGAGCTTGATCCAGTCCAAGAGTTCGCTTGTGCTGGGCTTTTTCTTGAGTCCCGGCAAAGATCTGATGTCATAAAAGGCTTTTAGAGCCAAAGAGAGGAGCTCTCCTTTGAGATCGGGAAAGTGAACGGCCACAATCTCTTGCATCGTTTGGGGCTCGGGAAATTTGATGTAATGGAAAAAACACCTGCGCAAAAAGGCGTCGGGCAGCTCTTTTTCGTTGTTGGAGGTGATGAAGACCAAAGGGCGCTGCTTGGCTTTGATGAGCTCCTTGGTCTCATAACAATAAAACTCCATGCGGTCGATCTCGCGCAGGAGATCGTTGGGAAACTCGATGTCCGCTTTGTCGATCTCATCGATCAAAAGAGCCACGGGTTGTTCTGCTGTGAAGGCCTGCCACAAAACCCCTTTGACGATGTAGTTTTGTATGTCTTTGACCCTTTCATCCCCAAGTTGGGAGTCTCTGAGGCGACTCACCGCATCGTATTCGTAGAGCCCTTGTTGGGCTTTGGTGGTGGATTTGATGTGCCACTCAATGAGGGGCATGTTCAGGCTTTTGGCCACTTCCTCGGCCAACATCGTCTTTCCCGTTCCCGGCTCCCCCTTGATGAGCAAAGGGCGTTTGAGGGTTTGAGCCGCATTCACGGCCAGCATCAAGTCTGGCGTGGCCACATAATTGGAAGAGCCGAGGAATTTCATGGGTCAAATTGGGTAAACTAGTGGGTGTTTTCCGTCAGGTGTGGCCGACATCGATATAATAGCCGCATCTTAGTTTCAATCTCACTGGATTGTCGACCCAAAATGATCAAGTTTTTGTCCCTCGTATTATTCACAGCAGTGGCTTTTGCTTCTGTTTCTCATGCCCAAGACATCAAGGGAGACGCACAAGCTGGTGAGAAAAAGATCGCCATGTGCATTGGTTGCCACGGCATCAAAGGCTACCAAGCGAGCTTTCCAGTGGTTTACAAAGTACCCAAAATCGCCGGTCAATCCATGACCTACATCCAAGCGGCTTTGAGTGAGTACAAAAAGGGTGAGCGCAAGAACACCACCATGCGCGCCATTGCAACTTCTTTGAGCGACAAAGACATGGCTGACGTGGCCGCTTACTACTCTGCTTTGGGTCACGATGACTCTTTGGTCTTACCTGCCAAGGCCACAGAGCCTGAGGGCGAGGTTGCTGCGTTGGTGACCAAGGGTGCATGCACATCTTGCCACGGCGCCAATTTGAGCATGCCCATTGGACCTGCATACCCCAAAATCGCTGGTCAATACGCAGATTACCTATTGGTGGCTTTGCGCTCTTACAAAGCCGAGGACGGCCTGAGAGTTTGGGGTCGTGCCAATGGCGTGATGGGCGGCGTGGCCAAGCAATTCTCAAACGATGAGCTCAAACTTTTGGCCAAGTACGTGAGTGAGCAGTCAGGAGAATTGGCTACGGTTCCACAAAGCCGATTCAAATGATTCGTTGTTGGCCAAGACGCTGATCTTGGCCAAAGACCTCAAGCCTTGAGGCAAAGCCATCCACCTGGAGTTCACGCTCGGGTGGATTTTGTTTTTCTGGGCTTGGCTTTAATCTTTGCTGGCGCTCGCGCGCAATCGCTCTAGGTATTGGTGTCCGTCTGGGGGGAGACCACTCCTTTGGCTCTCCCAGATCATCAGTCCCAAGCTCTCCATGGCCGCGTGGTGCGCCAGATGTTTGTCGCCTAAGCGAGCGGTGAGTTGATCCAAGGCGGCTCTCACCCCTTTGGGTTGGTCGATGGCGTACTGTTCTTCAATGCTCAAATGCATGGAGAGGTGTAAAAAGGGGTTTTCTCGCCCCAATTCAGGCGGGTAGGTGGCCTCTATCGCTTCCTCCTCGTTCAACAAGTCATCTTGGTACTCAGGGTGAGCCAAGACCCATTCACTGGCGATGGTTTGCATGGGGTCAAGGGCTTGGTGCTGTTGGAGTTTGTTTTGAACTTGGCAAAAAAACCGCCTGACATCGCTTTGGTTGGGGGTAAACATGGACAGTGTGAATTGCTCGAATTGGGTAAGATCATTCTAGTGGGCAAAAAGTCGTTAAGATCTTTCTTTGCCCTTAATGGATAGGTGCTTTGGTGTTTTGCCAAAGGACCTATTTCTTTGTTTCTTTGCATGGTTTTTTCATGATCAACAAAATAGCTCAATCCATTGAAGCCGCTTTGGCTGGGACTCCCGATGGGGCCACCGTCATGGTGGGTGGTTTTGGTACCGCTGGCATTCCGGGTGAATTGATCGAAGGACTCTTGGCCCAAGGGGCCAAGAATTTGACGGTGGTCAATAACAATGCGGGCAACGGCGAGCAAGGCATGGCAGCACTGTTGAAGTCTGGGCATGTGCGCAAAGTCATTTGCAGCTTTCCCAGGCAAGCAGACTCATATATTTTTGATAATCTTTACCGCTCCGGTCAGATTGAGCTTGAGTTGGTGCCGCAAGGTAACTTGGCTGAGCGCATTCGTGCAGCGGGTGCAGGCATAGGTGGGTTTTTCACGCCCACGGGATACGGTACGGAGCTTGCCAAAACTCCATCTGGAGAACCCAAAGAAACACGCATCATCAATGGCCGTCCTTATGTTTTTGAGCTGCCCATTCACGCCGACTTGGCGCTCATACGTGCTGAAAAAGGAGACCGTTGGGGTAACTTGATTTACCGCAAAGCGGCTCGAAACTTTGGTCCGGTCATGGCCATGGCGGCCAAAAAAACGGTGGCCTCAGTGCATGAAGTGGTGGCTCTTGGTGACATGGATCCTGAGGCGATCGTGACGCCAGGCATATTTGTGCACCAAGTGGTCTTGATCGATCGGGTGGCAACGCAAGGTGGAGGTTTCAAATCATGACCCAGTACGCAAGACGCGACAAAGAAGCCTTGGCCAAACGCGTGGCCCAAGACATTGCGGATGGAGCCAGCGTGAATTTGGGCATTGGCATGCCCACCTTGGTTGCGAACTACATCGCCAAAGACCGTGAAGTGCTCTTGCACAGCGAAAACGGCATCCTCGGCATGGGCCCAGCGCCCGTGAGCGGCCAAGAGGACTATGACTTGATCAACGCGGGCAAGCAGCCCGTGACCCTGTTGCCAGGAGGCGCTTTCTTTCACCATGCAGACAGTTTTGCCATGATGAGAGGGGGTCATTTGGACATTTGTGTGCTGGGTGCCTTTCAAGTGAGTGAGACGGGCGATTTGGCCAATTGGCACACGGGCGAGCCCGATGCCATACCCGCTGTTGGGGGGGCGATGGATTTGGCCATTGGTGCCAAACAGACCTGGGTGATGATGGATTTGCTCACCAAAAAAGGTCAAAGCAAGGTGGTCAAAGCTTGCACGTATCCCTTGACCGGCATTGCTTGTGTGAAACGCATTTACACCGATTTGTGCACACTCGAGTGCACCCCAAAGGGTCTGAAGCTCATCGATATGGTTGAAGGCTTGGAGCGCAAGGCTTTGAGCGAATTGTTGGGACTTGAGTTGCATTGATCTCGGGCAAGAGGGTCGTTGTTGAATAGATTGATGCATTGAATGATTTATTTTTTGGAAAGAGACTTGTCATGGAACACGCTTACATTTGTGATGCAATTCGAACCCCCATTGGTCGCTACGGTGGTGCACTGAGCGGCATTCGCACCGACGATCTTGGCGCCATTCCGCTCAAAGCGTTGATGCAGCGCAATCCCAATGTCGATTGGGAGCAAGTGAACGATGTGATTTTTGGATGTGCCAATCAAGCTGGAGAAGACAACCGCAACGTGGCGCACATGTCAAGTTTGTTGGCAGGTTTGCCCTACCAAGTACCTGGTGCCACGATCAACCGCTTGTGCGGTTCGGGCTTAGATGCTGTGGGTACGGCCTCCAGGGCCATCAAAGCGGGTGAGGCTCAACTCATGATCGCTGGTGGAGTTGAGAGCATGAGTCGAGCCCCCTTTGTGATGCCCAAAGCCCACTCTGCCTTTAGTCGCAGCAATGCCGTGTATGACACCACCATTGGTTGGAGGTTTGTCAACGATTTGATGGTGAAACTCTACGGCGTGGATGCAATGCCAGAGACCGCTGAAAACGTGGCGACCGATTACAAGATTGAGCGTTTGGCTCAGGACAAAATGGCTTTGGCGAGTCAATTGAAAGCGGTGGCGGCGCAAAAAGCAGGATTCTTTGAGGCCGAGATTGTGCCAGTGACCTTGCCCCAGAAAAAGGGTGACCCCATTGTGTTCAGCCAAGACGAGCACCCCAGAGAGACAAGCCTTGAAGCCCTTGCAAAGCTCAAAGGGGTGGTGACCCCAAGCGGCACGGTGACCGCTGGCAATGCAAGCGGCATCAACGATGGCTCCTGTGCATTGTTGCTCGCAAGTGAAAAGGCAGCGCACCAAAACTCACTCACGCCCCGTGCGCGCGTGGTGGGCATTGCGACAGCGGGTGTGCCTCCACGCATCATGGGCATGGGACCTGCACCAGCCACACGCAAAGTTTTGGCGCTCACTGGCTTGAGCTTGGCCGATTTGGATGTGATCGAGTTGAACGAGGCCTTTGCTGCACAAGGCCTGGCGGTCTTGAGGGACTTGGGGTTGAGCGACGATGACGAGCGGGTCAATCCCAACGGTGGCGCGATTGCCTTGGGGCATCCTTTGGGTGCAAGTGGTGCTCGCTTGGTGACCACCGCAGTCAACCAACTTCACCGCATCAAAGGTCGTTACGCGCTTTGCACCATGTGCATTGGTGTCGGTCAAGGCATTGCCATGATCATTGAGAGAGTTTGATTTTTTTATCACTGTGTCAAAAGAAAGAGAAAGCAATGACAAACCACACAAGTCAATCGAAGCACTCCATCGGCTGGATCGGTCTGGGCCGCATGGGAGAGGCCATGGTCAAGCAATTGAGCCACGCCGGGCATGAAGTCCAGGTCTGGAACCGAACCCGCAGCAAAGCTGAGCCCTTGGTGGCTTATGGGGCCAAGTTGGTGGACCACAAAACGGATCTGGCCAAATGTGACGTGGTCTTCACCATGGTCTCCACCACCGATGATTTGAAAGAGGTGCTTTTTGCCGAAGGTGGTTTGGTCACCACCCAGGTGCTCCCCAAGGTGCTGATCGACAGCTCCTCCATTTCTCAAGAGGGTTCAGCAGAAATTCGCGAGCGCCTTGAGGCACTTGGCGTGGCTTATCTTTGCGCGCCAGTTTCGGGCAACGCCAAAGTGGCCAAGGCGGGCAAGTTGCTGCTCGTGGCTTCTGGCCCCAAAGCCTTGTATGACATGGCAGAGCCTTATTTGAAAGCAGTGGCCAGAAAAACCATGTGGGTGGGCGAGGGGGAGCTTGCTCGCGTTTGGAAAATCGCTCACAACACCATGTTTGGTGTGGTGATTCAAAATTTGTGTGAAATCACCGTCATGGCTGAAAAAGCAGGCATTCCTCGCCATGTGTTCTTGGAGAGCATCAACGACTCGGTCTTGGGTTCGATGTACACGCGATACAAGACACCGGTTTTGAGCAACCTCAATTTTGAACAAGTCACTTTCACACCCAAGTTGCTCTTGAAGGACATGGATTTGGGCATGGCTGCTGGTAAAGCTTATGGCGTGTCCATGCCCTCAGCAGCTGCCACCCGCGAGTCCGTGGCTCGCATGGTGGGTAGGGGTCATGACAATGTCGATTTCTCCATCTTGCTCCAAGAGGTGGCTCACGATGCAGGTCTAGAGCTCAAGAGCGAGAACGTTCAAGTCTCGGACGGCTTGGAATCCAAATGAAAAAAATTCCCTCCCAAGGCGCACTTGTGCTTTGAGGAGTGGAGTTGAGCGAGTTAGCGGTAGATAAAAATAAAAAGACAGTTTCAGTTTGAATTTTTTGAAACAATCAGAAGGAGACAACTTCATGGTCCATTCATCACTCGATCAGCCCGCAGGGTTTGGGCGAATCCGTTTGAGCGTGAGCTCAAGGCTCAAAAGAGGGCTCTTGGCCGCCTCGCTCTTGGCCCTGGGTGCGAGCCTGTCTTGGGCACAAAGCTACCCCACCAAGCCCATCAAATTCTATGTGCCCTTCACCGCTGGTTCTGGTACCGATATCGTGGCCAGAACCGTAGGCGACGCCATGAGCAAGAGCATGGGGCAACCCATCTTGATTGAGAACCATCCAGGAGCAGGGGGCACCATTGCAGCGTACCAGGTCTCCAAATCGGAGCCCGACGGCTATACGATTCTCATTCACTCATCGGGACATGCGCTCAATCCATCCATTTATCCCAACTTGCCCTACGACACCACCAAGGACTTGTATGGCGTCACCACATTGGCCTCATTGCCCAATGTGATGGTGGTCTCACCTTCTAGGGGTTGGAAAAATGTTTTGGATGTGGTGGCACAGGCCAAAGCCAATCCAGGCAAGATGAATTACGCATCCGCTGGGATGGGATCTGCAACCCACCTGAATGCCGAAAAATTCAAACTGCAAGCGGGCATCGATGCGGTGCATGTGCCTTTCAAGGGCACGCCTGAAGCATTGACGGATGTGATGGGGGGGCGAAACGATTGGTTTTTTGCACCTCTGTCCTCAGCCTTGCCTTTGATCAAAGAAGGCAAGCTGCAGGCCTTGGCGGTGAGCACTGCGCAGCGCTCTCCCTCTTTGCCCCAAGTGCCCACAACGGTGGAGGCGGGTGTACCCAATTCGGACTATGTGTTTTGGGTGGGCATGCTCGTGCCTTCAGCAACACCAGCCCCAGTGGTCAAACGCTTGCAAGCTGAAGTGGTCAAAGCATTGGCGCAAGCGGATGTCAAAGAGCGCTTGAACAGCTTGGGTGCAGATCCCATGCCAATGGCGTCTGATGCCTTCAACGCTTTCATCAAGGTGGAGATGGACTCTGCGGCCAAGATCGCCAAGGCGGTGGGATTGAAGGCGAATTGAGCCGCATGAAGATCGTCTTCATTGGAGTTGGGAAAATGGGCCTGCCCATGGCTCAGCATCTCTTGGCGATGCAACCCGCTGCTGAGCTGCGCGTGTTCGATTTGGATGAGAGTCGCCGCTTTGAAGCTTCAAGTGCGGGTTTAAATGTCATTGACTCCGTGCTTGAACTCAACAAAGCCCTGGCCCTTGCCGAGTGCGTGTGCTCCTCCCTTCCACACGACGGCGCGTTGCTGAGCGTGGGTGAATGGGTCGCAGAGCACGCCAAAGCGGGCGCCTTGTTTTTGGACACGAGCACCGTGTCCATGCAAGCCTCTGCTCAAGTGGCTGAGCTCATGAGCAAGAGGGGTGTGGATTATTTGCGGGTCACGGTATCGGGCAACAATCACATGGCTCAAGAGGCCAAGCTCACCATCATGTGCTCAGGCCCAAGAACACGCTTTGAATCTGCAAAACCCATCTTTGATCGTTGGGGTTCCAAACACTTTTATTTGGGAGAAGGCGAGCAAAGTCGTTTGATGAAGTTGGTGGTCAATTTGCTGATTGTGCAAACGAGCGCCATGTTGGCCGAGGGACTCACCTTGGGCCAAAAGGGGGGCTTGGATTGGGCGCAGATGTGGCAAGTCATCTCAGAGAGCGCTGTCGGATCCCCCATCATCAAGGCCAAGTCTCAGCAACTGGGCAAGCCCTTGGAGGAGCGTGATTTCACGCCCACCTTCACCGTGCCTCAAATGTTGAAAGATTTGTCGCTCATGCTCGATGCGGGCCGAGCACTGCATGTTCCTCTCATGCAAACTGCGATGACTGAACAATGGATGCATGCGGCCATCGCTCATGGAGACGCGCAGGAGGACTATGCCACGGTCATCAAAGTCATCGAGCGAATGAGTCAATAGGGCTTGGCAAGCGTCTCGCCCTTAAGGGGTAGGTTCTCAAGTGCCTTGAGAGCCCACCCATCACTGTTCTACAAAAGCGCGCTCAATGACGTACTGACCCGGTGTTGTGGTGTTGCCCTCTGTGAAGTGGCGCTCTTCGAGCAAGGTTTTGATGCTCTTGAGCATTTGAGGGCTGCCGCATAGCATCACGCGATCGGTCTCGGGGTTGAGTGGGGGCAAGCCCGTGCCCAGCGCGAGTTTGCCGTTTTCAATCAAATCGGGAATGCGTCCTTGGTTCACAAAGGGCTCGCGCGTGACAGTGGGGTAGTAGATCAGCTGATCGCTCACCATCTCACCCAACAACTCGTGCTTGGGCAACTCTTGGGTCAAGTAGTCGTGATACGCGAGTTCTTTGACTTCGCGAACGCCGTGCACCAAAACGACTTTTTCGAATTTCTCATACGTCTCAGGATCTCTGATGATGCTCAAGAAAGGAGCCACTCCCGTGCCCGTTCCAAAGAGGTAGAGATTTTTAGCGGGCAACAAATAATCGATCAACAAAGTGCCTGTTGGCTTTCTGCCAACGATGATCATGTCACCGACTTGGATGTGTTGGAGTCTGGAGGTAAGGGGACCGTCTGGCACTTTGATGCTCAAAAACTCGAGGTGTTCCTCATAATTTGCACTCACAATGCTGTACGCTCTGAGCAAGGGTTTGTCGTTCACGGTGAGGCCTATCATCGTGAAGTGTCCATTGGAAAAACGAAGTGCCATGTCACGCGTGGTGGTGAAGCTGAACAAACGATCCGTCCAGTGGTGAACGGAGAGGACTTTTTCTTGGTGCATGGAGCTCATGGTGAGAGATTTTCGTTGTTGTCGGGGAATCGAGTATTTTAAGGGTTTTCCAGATCCGCTTCGCCCCTTGTGAATGATGGCTTTGGCCATCAAAGCTGCTGCAAAAGACCCTCTTGGGCGTGTACTGTGGTCTTGGTGAGGTTCGAGCGAGGGTGTAAAACCACCAAGCGATACAATGCAAGGGTCGTGGTTTGCCCCTGTCCGATGGGGCCAATTTTCGCTTTTTGAAGGGTTCATATGCTGAGTCAATCATGGTTTGCAAGGGTTGTGGCTTCTTTTGGTTTGGCCGTGTTGATCACCCAAAGCCATGCAGACTCCAATGTGATCAAAATTGGTGAGATCAACAGCTACAAGGCTCAACCCGCTTTTTTAGAGCCCTACCGCCATGGCATGGAGTTGGCCCTTGATGAAATCAATGCCTTGGGTGGAGTGAACGGAAAAAAACTCCAACTCATCACCCGAGACGACAACGCTTCCCCAGCTGATGCCCTCAGAGAAGCTCAAGAGTTGGTCTCGCGCGAAGGGGTGGACGTTTTGGCTGGAAGTTACCTCTCCAACGTGGGACTGGCACTGACAGACTTCTCCAAGCAAAAGAAAGTGTTCTTCTTGGCTGGAGAGCCCCTCAGCGACAAAATCGTTTGGCAAAACGCCAGCAAATACACCTTTAGGCTAAGGGCTTCAACTTTCATGCAAGCCTCCATGCTGGCGCCTGAGGCCATCAAACTCAAGAAAAAACGTTGGGCTTTGGTTTACCCCAATTACGAATATGGCCAATCGGCCGTTGCCGTTTTCAAGCAACTCATGAAAGCCGCTCAGCCCGATGTGGAGTTCGTCACCGAACAAGCCACACCTTTGGGGCGCGTGGATGCCCCAAGCGTGGTCCAAGCCTTGTTGGACGCAAAACCAGATGCGATTTTTAACGTTCTATTTGGCGCAGACTTGGCCAAGTGGATCAGAGAGGGCAACACGCGAGGTCTCTTTGAGGGACGAGAGGTGGTGAGTTTGCTCACCGGAGAGCCCGAGTACTTGGACCCTTTGAGAGAGGACGCGCCCAATGGCTGGATCGTCACGGGATACCCTTGGTACGGCATCACAACGCCTGAGCACCAAGCCTTTTACAAAGCCTACCAGCAGCGCTTCAAGGATTACCCAAGGCTTGGCTCGGTGGTGGGTTACAGCTTGATACATGCCTTGGCACAAGGCATCGCTAAGGCAGGCAGCACCAACAGCGACAAGCTCGTAGAGGCGTTTTCTGACCTCAAGAGCGACACCCCATTTGGCAAGATCACCTTCAGAGCCGTAGACCATCAATCCACCATGGGTGCTTATGTGGGCAGGACCAAGTTGGAGGCTGGGCACGGGGTCATGGTCAATTACAAATACATGGACGGAGCTGGCTTTTTGCCAAGCAAAGAAGAAGCTGCAAAGCTCAGATCAACGGAGTGAGTGCACTTTGAGTTTGAGCTTGAAGTTCTCCCCCGTGGCTGTTCCTACAAGCCAAGCTTGGAGTGAAAGCCTAGCCATCTGGGGCCTTTGATGCATTGGCAAGACGTCTCATTTTTTTGGGTCTTTGTGACGGGTCTGTCGCAAGCGGGTTCCCTCTTCTTGGTGGCCAGTGGGCTCACACTCATTTTTGGCGTGACCCGTGTGGTCAATTTTTCGCACGCCACCTTCTTCATGTTGGGGCTTTATTTGGCCTATACATTGGTGGAGCTCACCCAAAGCGCTCATGATCTTTTGGGCTACGGCGCGATGGTGCTTTTGTCTGCATTCATTTGCGCTTTGCTCGGATCCCTTTGTGAACGGATCTTTTTGAGACCGGTCTACCGACATGCACAGTTGTATCAACTCCTCAGCACCTTTGCTTTGGTGCTCATCCTTGGAGATGCGATTGTTTTTCTCTGGGGGCCAGAGGACTTGTTGGGCCCCAGAATGCCTGGCTTATCGGGTGCCGTTGAGTTCAATGGGGTCAAGTTCCCAAGTTACTCCTTGTTCATGATGGTCTTGGGTCCTTTGGTGTTGGTGTTGCTGCGGATTTTTTTGCATCACACCCGAGCGGGCTTGTTGATTCGAGCTGCCACTTGGGACAGAGAGATGCTGGGTGCTTTGGGGGTCAATCAAAGATTGCTTTTCACGGGTGTATTTGCGCTTGGGTGTGGTTTGTCAGGATTGGGGGGAGCGTTGCAGCTTCCCGTGCAGCCCGCTCACGTGGGTCTGGATTTGAGCACCATTGGAGACACGTTTGTGGTGGTGGTGCTCGGAGGCTTGGGCTCGATTGAAGGAGCCTATTTGGCAGCCTTTTTGATTGAAGAGCTCAGGGCTTTTTTGGCGGCTTTGGGGACCGTGCATGTGTTGGGCTACAGCGTAGTGTTGTCCAAACTCAATTTGGTGTGTGAGTTTTTGCTCCTGGCCTTGGTGCTGATTTGGCGACCTTGGGGGCTTTTGGGCAGAGCCGCTGAGAGCGAAGCTCATCCCTCTCAAAGTGGTCAAGACACGCAGCAAGCCAGATTTGAGCGAGTCCATCTTCATCATTTAACCCGCAAGCCAGGGGCAACTGCTTGGCGAATTGGCTTGTGCTTGGTTGGCGCGGCAGCTCTGGGCTTGCTTTTGTTCTCAATTTGGACATGGCCCGAGAGCTACGTGTGGGTGCTTCTCACAGAATGCGTGATCGCCGCGCTTTTTGCCGTGTCCTTGCAATTCATGATGCAAGTGGGGGGAATCGTCTCCTTTGGTTTTGCACTCTACATTGGGCTTGGTGCTTATGTGAGTGCAGTGTGCGCACAGCGATTTGGCCTGAGTCTTTGGGGTGCATTGATTGGCGTGCCTTTTGTGGGTGGAGCATTGGCATGGGGGTTGTCAATGCTTTATGTCAGACTCTCAGGCATTTACTTGGCCATGATGAGCTTGGCGGTGGCTCAAATAGCATGGTCCATTGTGTATCAGTGGGACGACTTGAGCGGGGGCAGCAACGGCATCAGTGGCATTTGGCCCAGTGCCTTTTGGTCTACGCCCAGTCATTATTTTGCGCTGTGTTTGTTGCTGATGTCCATGAGCCTTGGGCTCATTTGGCAAATGCGCACAAGCGTTTGGGGCTTGGCCGTTCGCGCGTGCGCGGATTCCCCGATCAGAGCGAAAAGCATGGGCTTACCGCGCAATTCATTGCTCTCTCAGTTGATGATGGTGAGTGCTGCGTTTGCAAGCTTGTCGGGCGTATTGTGGGTTTACTCCAAAGGGGTGGTCTCACCCGATGTGCTTGAGATGCAAAAGTCCCTGGAAGTCATCTTGATGGTGCTCCTTGGTGGCATCGAGTCCATGTTTGGAGCGCTTTTGGGGGCATTTTCTTTGACCATCATTCAAGATTATTTGATGATTGAAGTGCCTTATTGGCGAGCGGCTTTGGGGCTTCTCATGCTCATGCTCATTCACTTTGCACCCAATGGTTGGATGGGATTGTGGCTCAAGGTCAAAATTTTTATGAAGGCACGTCCCTCATGATCAACACACAGACTTCACCAGAACTCAAAGGCTGCGTTGTTTTGAGTGTTCAAGGTGTCGGCAAATCGTACGACTCCTTTCAAGCCTTGCAGGACTTGAGCTTGGAGTTGCATGCAGGAGAAATCACCGCTGTGATCGGCCCCAATGGAGCGGGCAAGTCAACGCTCTTTAAGATCATTGGTGGAGAGCTCACCCCTGACCAAGGCTTACTGGTGTGGCCCTCCCACTTTAAGCGTGCTCGCATTGGCAGAACTTACCAGTTGGCAGAGATTTTCAGGCACCTGAGCGTGCTCGATCACTTGCACCTCGCACTCCAAGCTGCCTCAAGTGGAACTTGGTCCCTCTTCAGCTCGTTCTCCTCTGAGGTTCACACCCAAGCGCTTGAGATGCTCGTTGAGTTTGACCTCAAACACTTGTCCCATCAAAGGGCCAGTGAGTTGTCCTATGGAGACGTGAGAAAGTTGGAGTTTGCATTGGCTTGCGCTGCAAATCCTTTGGTCTTGCTCATGGATGAGCCAAGCTCAGGAATGATCGAACCCGAGCGTCTTGCTCTCATGCACAGTGTGCGTGCCTGGTGTGAAAGAACCCAATGCGCAGTGCTCTTTACAGAGCACAGTCCAGAATTGGTGTTTGAGTTTGCTCATAAGGTCTTGGTGATGAGTGCGGGTCGATTGATCGCTCAGGGTAGCCCACAAGAGGTCCAAAACGACCCACAAGTGCAAAGCGTTTACCTCAAAACGAAGGTGGGTGTGTGATGGTGCTATCAAAGCCAGAGCAGCAGTTGCATGCACCAAAATCCTTGCAGGTGAGGGATTGGTGCGTTTGGTATGGTCAAGCGCAAGCGCTCTTTGATGTGAGCTTGTCTCTCAAAGAGGGCGAATGTGTGGCGCTCTTGGGAAGAAACGGTGCGGGCAAATCAACCCTCATTCAGTCCATCATGGGTTTGGTGCCCAAGCGAGCGGGGACATTGTCCTTGGATGCCCAAGATTTGATGGGCAAAGAGTCCTTTGAGCTTTCTCGAATGGGTTTGGGTTGGGTGCCAGAGGACAGAAGAATATTTTCGCAACTCACGGTGATGGAGAACTTGCGTGTGGGCTTTAGAAGTAAACCCCAAGATTCAAATGACAAAAATTCACTTGGCAGTTTTGAGTCGGCATTTTCAAATCAACTCGAACACGTCTTGACCCTCTTTCCGCTATTGAGGGCGCTGCTCAAGAGGCAGGGAGGGCATTTGAGTGGTGGCGAGCAACAAATGCTCAGCATGGCCAGAACCTTGATGTCCGAGCCTCGCTGGATCTTGATGGATGAGGTCTGCGAAGGGGTGGCGCCCCAAGTCTTGGAGAGCTTGAAGCAGTCCGTGCTCAAGATGCTGCAAACAGGGGTTTGCATTTTGATGGCTGAACAAAACATCGGTTTTGTTCAAGGCCTATGCAGCAAGGCCTATGTGTTGGAGCGAGGAAGGCTTGTGGCACAGGGTGCAGAGACAGAATTGAACGACGCACATTGGATTCAAGCGCAACTCAAGCACTTGTCCTAGAGCCAGCAAGCTTCATTGCTCCATCATCTCTGGATCAATCTTCTTTAAAACCCAAGCAGTTGTTTGAAGACGGTTTCAGGGCTTTGAGTGGGTCCACCCCTCCAGCCCACGATTTGATCGGGCCGGATCACCACCAAAGGTTGCACGTAGAGCTCTCTCAATTGGGGCAAGGGCAGGTGCAAGCATTTCAAATCGAGATGCATGTTCTTGGCCACTTTGGTCCAAGCTTCACTCATGTGTTCATCTTCGCTCAAGTTGAGCAGCGTCCACTCCGCTCCAAAGTGATCGTACAAAGAGCTTGAGTCTGACATCCACGCATGGGGAGGGCGTCCCCCTGGGGTTGCACTAGGCTCATACACATTGGCTTGGTCCTTCGGAGCTTGCGTGCCGTCTGAGACGATCACTGGTGAGAGGTCGTATCGACCCCCAAAGGTCACGCCTGGGATGTTGAATTCGAGTCTTGCGTGCGCGTTGAAGTGCTCGCTCGCTCGCGCTCTTTCATCTGCCCCATGGGGGCTGTCTTCTTCAAGCGCCTGTGTAACTGGGTACAAGCCAACAGAGTCTGCAAAACCACGCGCGTAGTTGATGTTTCTTTGGGCCAGAGGCTTTCTCTCTAACTCATAACTCTCGAGAAGCTTGGGGTGCGCTTTGCCGCTCAAGACACTTGCTAACTTCCAACCCAAGTTGACCGCATCCTCGATGGCTGTGTTGTAGCCAAGTCCGCCAGTGGGCGTAAAGAGGTGCACGGCGTCTCCCATTAAAAACACCCGCCCTTTGGAGAAGTGATTGGCCACCAACGAGTGGCCTGCTGTCCAAGTTTGGTGAGACAACATCTCAAAATCGACTTCACATCCCATTAACTCTTTGAGTCTGTCTTGAGCTTGGGGCAGGCCCCAGTCGTCTGCGTTTTCTCCGGGGAGCACAGCCGAGTGAAACGCAAACTCCTCGTGCCCATCCACGCAAGCTAAAAAACACCTTCGCTCGGGATTGACCGTCACGTACATCCAAGCTTTTGGGTGAGGAATCTTGGACAAGAGTGTTTTGGACCTGAGGTAGACCGCAAACATTTGTCCACCCATGTAATCGCGCTTGACACCCGTCTCACCCTCATAGGCAAAGCCCAATTGGTGTCTGACGAAACTTTTGGGTCCATCTGCACCAATGAGAAATTGAGCTTTGATTTGGACGCTTTCGGACTCGTCGATTGAACTAGCAAATGCGCTGATGTGCTCACCATGATCGGTGAATTCCTTGAGTCGCCATCCATAGCGAATGCTGTGTTGGGGGTGTTTTTCTGCGTGTCTTTTGAGCACGGTTTCTACAAATTTTTGCGACACGCGGTGGGGCAGCTCAGCTGCACTCCAAGAGCCTGAGAGGTCCTTGATTTTTTTGACCGCTTCTTGAGCGGTGGGCAGCGAGAGTCTGGCCAACTCATAAGTGGTGAGGCGTGTGAAATAGGCGATGTCAGTGGGATGATCGCTTGGCAAGCCCAATGCGCGAATTTCGTGTGCAAACCCAAGCCTTCTGTAATGCTCCATGGTGCGGGCTTGGGTGGCATTGGCTTGTGGATTGAATGCGGTGGAGGGTTTTGCGTCCAACAAAATACAAGAAACGCCTCTGAGGCCCAGCTCATTGGCGAGCATGAGTCCGCTGGGTCCTCCTCCAGAGATGAGGACTTGGGTTTCCAGGATTTGGGTGTTTGACATGGTGGTGCGGTGAGAAAAAATTAAAAAAACTTCTCCCCATTCTAAGGTTTTCCCTTTGCAGCCTCGGGTGCAAAGCACAGTACCATTCACAGCAGTGAAAAAATCTAACTCAAAGATCAAAACTCCAGATTCAATTTTTTATTTTTTAGACAAAGAGGACTTATGGATTCAAACATGATGGAGCAGCTGAAGATTCGCCAATTGGTGGAGAACTGGGCCGTGTGGAGAGACGCAGGGGATTGGGAGCGTTTTCGCACCGTTTGGCACGACGACGGTGTCATGATGGCCACTTGGTTTCAAGGCCCCTTTGAGGAGTTCATCAAAGTCACCATCGAGGGTTGGAACAAGGGTGTGAGCATTTTGCACTTCTTGGGTGGTTCCTCCATTGATGTCAATGGGCACCGTGCGATCTCTCAAACCAAGATGACCATCTCTCAACGCGGTTTGGTGCAAGACGTTTTATGCGATGTGACTTGCACGGGCAGGTTCTACGATTTCTTTGAAGAGAGAAACGGCAGATGGGGATTGGTGCACCGCCAGCCGATCTACGAAAAGGACAGAATCGATCCATTGGACTCATCCGCTCAGCTTCATTTGGATGCGAAGAAACTGAGTGGCTATCCCGAAGGTTATCGTCACTTGGCCTACATTCAAACCGACATTGGCTACACCGTCAAAATGGACATGCCCATGCTCAAAGGCGCTGAGGTTCAAAACCTTTATGCACGGGGTAAAGATTGGCTTGAAGGCAAGCCACTGGTGCGCTAAAGCCAAACAAGGAGTGCAGATGAAACCCATGAGATCCATGAACACCATTCAACCCCTCAAGCGCCGTGCTCACTTGAAGGTTTTGACGCAGGCTTGTGGCTTGCTTTTCATGACCCGTGCCTCCTCTTGGGCGCAATCTGCAGCTGAGGCTTTTCCTGCAAAAGCCATCAAAATCGTGGTTCCCCAACCTGCAGGCGGAGGCTTTGATTTTGTGGCTCGGGTGCTCTCTGACAAAATGGCTCAGCGCTTGACAAGCGGTGTGGTGGTGGAGAACAGAACCGGATCTGGTACTTTGGTTGGCACTGACTTTGCTGCCAAATCTGCACCCGATGGCTACACTTTGCTCTTGGGTTCGGTCTCCAACATGGTCTTGAACGTTGGGATGTACAAAAATCTCAGCTACGACCCCGTGAAAGACTTTGAGCCTTTGGGGCTGGCGGTGGGTTACAGCTACACCTTGGTTTCAAGAAAAGATGCTCCCCAAAAAACATTGGCCCAGTGGATTGAGTACGCAAAGGCCAATCCCGGTAAAGTGACCTTTGCGTCAGCAGGCAGTGGCTCGGGTCAGCACGTGGTTGCTGCTGCTTTGTGGCATTTGGCTGGCGTCACACTCACCCATGTGCCTTACCGAGGTGCGCAGGCGGCCTATACCGATTTGATTGGCTCAAGGGTTGATTTGTTCTTTGACCTCTCGCCCACTGCACGTGTTCATGTCGATTCTGGTGAACTCATCGCGTTGGCGGTGTCTGGGCCTCAACGCTTGGCGACCTTGCCCAACGTTCCCACTTTGAGAGAAACGGGCATTGCCAACTTGGAGTTGGAGTCTTGGTTTGGTCTTTTTGCGCCCTCCAAGACACCCGCCAAGGAGTTGCAGCTCTTGAGGAGCATGGTGCTTGAAGCCATGCAGGCCTCAGATGTCAAGGAGCGCTTTGAGCGCCAAGGCGGACGTGTGCTCGCTCTTGGAGCGGAGGACTCTCGTGCGGTGTTCAAGCGAGATCTTGCCCGCTGGGTGCCCCTCATTCGTTCTTTGTCGATTGAGCCAGAATGATTCTCAGCCCAAGAGAACAGCTTTGGCTACCCCCCTTCATTCGTTAGAATAGTTCCATGCGTGCTTCAAGATGAACACGCTTGTGAGTTGGGTTTGGTTTTTGTGGGCGAAAGCCTCAACACGCCGGCCCGCATAGAAGTTATATTTTTTACACAAGGACCAGACCATGACAGCCGTGATTGATGCCAAAGCCATTGAAGTGCTTTTCACAGAAGCCAGAACCGCCAACGCTTTCTTAGACACGCCCGTGCCCCACGACGTGTTGACCGCCATTTATGACATGGCAAAAATGGGCTCCACCTCCATGAACTGCCAGCCCACACGCTACGTCTTCATCACCACACCCGAAGCCAAGGCCAGATTGATGCCCGCTTTGAGCCCAGGAAACGTTGATAAAACCAAATCAGCACCTGTCACCGTGATCATTGCCACTGACAATCATTTTTACGAGCATTTGCCCGTTACTTTCCCCATGAAAGCCGATGCCAAAGCGATGTTTGAAGGCAATGCTGCATTGGCAGCGGGCACTGCATCTAGAAACGGCACCTTGGGTGGCGCTTACTTCATGCTTGCAGCTCGTGCACATGGACTCGATTGCGGACCCATGAGTGGTTTTGATGCGGCCAAAGTCAATCAAGAGTTTTTCCCCGATGGACGCTTCAGCGCCAACTTCATTGTCAACTTGGGTCATGCCGATCATTCCAAAACTTTTGCTCGTCTGCCCCGTTTGAGTTTCCAAGAAGCTTGTCAGGTTCTGTAAATTGGACGCATGGTTTGTGGCCGACCCCATGTTTTATGGGGTCGCTGTCCCTGCCGTGCTTTTACTGGGCATAGGTAAGAGTGGGTTTGGCTCCGGACTGGGTTCGGTGGCCGTGCCCATGATGGCGTTGGTGGTGAGTGTGCCCACTGCTGCTGCCATGTTGATGCCAGTCCTCCTCTTTCTTGATATTTTGGGCTACAGAGCCTACAGAAAAGATTTCGACAAAGAATTTTTGAAATTCTTGATACCGTGTTCATTGATCGGTGTTTTTTTGGGATTTCTGTCCTTCAAGACCTTGGACGAAAAATGGGTCTCGGGCCTGGTTGGGTTTTTCACGCTGCTCTTTCTGTTGCAGCGCATGGTGTGGCCCAACGTTAAATTTTTCTCCAACCCCTCTCGCTCCACGGGTGCGGTGTTCACGATCCTCTCAGGCTTCACGTCCTTTTTGGCCCATGCGGGTGGTCCCGCCATCAATGCTTATTTGTTGCCGCTCAAAATGCCTCCTGTGCGTTTTGCAGCGACCCTCTCGGTGCTCTTTGCAGTGGTCAACTTTGCCAAATGGATTCCCTACGCTTGTCTGGGTCTTTTGGACACCAAAAACATGATGATCTCAGTGTCTCTTTTGCCCTTTGCGCCCATTGGTGTGTGGTTGGGTGTGCATTGGGCCAAAACGATGAAGCCTGATTTGTTTTACCGCTTGGTGCATTTGGGCATGCTGCTCACAGGTTGCAAGTTGATGTGGGATGCTTTGGCATGAGGGTCTTTGATCACCTGTCTGAATTGGTCCAATGTGTTGGACAAGATGTGGTTCAAAGTGAATGGGTGGATGTCACCCAAGAGACCATCGATTGGTTTGCCAAAGCCACTGGAGACGATCAATGGATCCACGTTGACCCACAAAGAGCTTCAAAGGGACCATTTGGTGGCACCATTGCGCATGGGTTTTTAACCCTTTCTTTGATTCCTTTGTTGCTCACGAACTCGCTTCATGTGAAAGAACCTTTGACCCTCATCAACTATGGACTCAACCGCGTGAGGTTTCCTGCTGTCCTCCCCGTTAACCGGCAAGTCAGGGGACATTTTCATTTGCTGGAGTCCTTGGACCTGCCTCGAGGCGAGGGGGTGCAACTGACGTGGCAAATCACGCTCCATGCAAATGACATGGATAAACCGGTCTGTGTTGCAGAAATGGTGATTCGCTATTTGAGATCTGTTACTTCGTAGCAAAACCCAATTGCCGCCAAGCTTCAAAGGCCACAACCGCTACTGTGTTGGAGAGGTTCAAGCTGCGCTGTCCACTGACGAGAGGCAGTCGCAACAAGCGATCGGGCAAAAACGTGTTTCGCAGTGCTGGCGGCAAGCCACTCGTTTCACAGCCAAACAAAAACCAGTCTCCTGCTTGAAACGTTTCATCAAAAAGAGCTCGAGTGCCATGTGTGCTCATGGCAAATAAACGGCTCTCAAGCGGCTGGGCCTCTTGGATGAACACCTCCCAATTGGCATATCGTTTGACCTCAGCGTACTCGTGGTAGTCAAGACCTGCACGCCTCATTTGCTTGTCATCCATTGAAAAGCCCAAGGGCTCGATCAAGTGCAATGCACACCCTGTGTTGGCGGCCAAGCGGATGATGTTGCCAGTGTTGGGAGGGATTTCAGGCTGAAATAAAACGATGTTGAACATACAATGCCAATGACCGATCAAGAGGTTGAAATGATTTGCATTTGGCAAGCAGTCTAAAGCATTGAGCGACATAAATTTTTTCCGGACCTATTTTGACCACCACCCGACCCATCGATTCAAATGCCAGCCGTGCATGGCTCAATGAGAAAGTCTCCCGTGAAGCTTCTGCCCATCATCCTTTGATTCAAGAAGTGGGCAAGCGTTTGGTCTCCCACGCCGAGTGGATCAAATTGGATCCAAACGTTTGGTTGGAGTGGCGCTCAAGTGTGGGTGGAGACGCGGTTCGAAATGCGTTCACACAGAGATTTCAAAACGCCCAACATCACCACTGGGAGCCAACGCACGCCTTGTGGCAAGAGGTTCAAGATGAGCGCAGCAAAGGCTCTTGGATGAAACAAACCCAAGCCTGGCTCAATTCAAAACTCAAGCCTGTGCAGCCTTGGGTGGGTGATTTAAGTCCAAGCTGCGTGGACTTTATCGTGTCGAATTTGTCACTGCACCATGAGCCCGAGCCCGAGCGCACCTTTGCGCACTGGGCACAGGCGTTGAGGCCTGAAGGCGTGGTGCTTTTTTCTGCTTTGGGGCCTGATACGCTAAGAGAACTCCATGACTTGTATCTAGACATGAATTGGGCAGCACCCGCACATCCTCTCATTGACATGCACGACTTGGGGGACATGCTCGTGCACAGCGGATTTTCAGACCCAGTGGTGGACATGGAGCGCTTGGTTCTCACCTACAGCGATGCGCAAACCTTTTTGAAAGACTTGAGAGCTTTGGGAAGAAACATGAGCCCCAATCGTTTTGCGGCCATGCGGGGGCGAAAGTTTTTAAGTGATTTGCTCGCAGCGCTTGAGAACAGAAAAGCCGAAACTCCAGGAGGTCGTTTTTCCATGACCTTTGAGGTGATCTATGGTCATGCGTTCAAAGCGCGCGCAAAAGAGCCCAAAAGCAGCGAAGTCAAGCTCGATTTGGATAGCGTTCGAGCACAACTCAAAAAACCAAGAATTTGATGTCCAGAATGTCAATGATTAATCTTTTAGTTAACTTTTTGTAAAAGTTAGCCTAAAAGTTTACTTTCTTGGAAAAAAGGTCATTGCATGACACTGCTTTAAGCCCTCAAGGCTTGCTACAATCATGCGGTTAATTGATGCTGAAATTAAGAAAAAACGCAGGTTAAAACGATTCAGTTTGGCTTAAAACCGCTTTTATAGGCAATTTAAATGAAGATGATGACTCACTTGATGAAAAAACTAAGTATGGCCCTTTTGTTGGTCAATGTGTGGTTTTGCACTGCAGCATGGGCTGTGAATGATCTGCCTGGCGGCATGGGTGTGAACGAATTGAACCTGCAGCCTGCGGCCACCAAAATTGCCCTTGAGCAGCAATGGTTGCACAACTTCATGATGATCATTTGTACCATCATCTTCGTGGGCGTTTTTGGCGTGATGTTTTATTCCATTTTGAAACACCGCAAATCATTGGGCCACCCCGCAGCCTCTTTTCACGAGTCGGTGAAGGTTGAGATCGCATGGACTGTGGTGCCTTTCATCATCGTGATTTTGATGGCACTGCCTGCGACCAAAGCGGTTGTGGCCATGAAGGACACCTCTAACGCTGATATCACCATCAAGGCCACGGGTTACCAGTGGAAGTGGGGCTATGACTACCTCAAAGGCGAGGGTGAGGGCATTGGCTTTGTGTCTACGTTAGACAATGAGCAGCGCGAGATGAGCAACAACGGCGCCAAAGGCGTTGACATTGACAACTACTTGCTCAAAGTTGACAACGCTTTGGTTGTGCCTGTGAACAAGAAAATTCGCATCATCACAACCGCAAGCGATGTGATTCACGCCTTTGCAGTTCCTGCCTTCGGCATCAAGCAAGATGCGATTCCTGGTTTTGTGCGTGACACATGGTTCAGGGCAGAGAAGATTGGTGACTACCACGGTCAGTGTCAAGAGTTGTGCGGCAAAGAGCACGCTTACATGCCCATTGAGGTCAAAGTGGTGAGTGCCGAAGACTACACGCAATGGGTCAAAGAACAGCAAAAACTCATGGCAGCTCAACAAGACGATCCATCCAAAGTTTGGGCCATGGATGAGATCATGAAGCGTGGTGAAAAAGTTTATGCAGCCAATTGCATGGCTTGCCACCAAGCCAACGGCAAGGGCGGCGGTCCTGTGAAGCCTTTGGATGGTGCTGCTGTGGTCAACGATGCAGACAAGACCAAACAAATTCACGTTTTGTTAAAAGGACAAAACAACGGCGCCATGCCTTCATGGAAACAGTTGAGCGACACAGACATCGCCTCAGTTGTGACCTTCACCAAAAACAACTGGTCCAATAAAACTGGCCAATTGGTTCAGCCCGCGGATGTTCTAGCCGCTCGCAGCAACTAAGAACATAGAAATTTCAAGCAAAGGATTTGAATATGAGCGCAGTACTACACCCCCATGATCATTCGACGGCTGATCACCATGGACATGATGATCATCACGGAGCTCCCGCCGGCTGGCGCCGTTGGGTCTTTGCGACCAATCACAAAGACATCGGAACACTTTATTTGCTATTTGCTTTCACGATGTTCATCATCGGTGGCATTTTGGCGCTTGGCATTCGCGCAGAGCTCTTCCAGCCTGGTTTGCAATTCGTCAATCCCGAGCTCTTCAACCAACTCACCACCATGCATGGTTTGATCATGGTGTTTGGTGCGATCATGCCGGCCTTCGTGGGCTTTGCCAACTGGATGGTGCCGCTTCAAATTGGTGCTTCTGACATGGCTTTTGCCAGGATGAACAACTTCAGTTTTTGGTTGATGATTCCTGCGGCTGTGATGCTTGCCAGTTCCTTTTTCTTGCCAGGTGGTGCACCATCTGCAGGTTGGACTTTGTATGCGCCTTTGACGCTTCAAATGGGTCCTTCCATGGATTCTGGTATTTTTGCGCTTCACCTCTTGGGTGCATCTTCCATCATGGGCTCCATCAACATCATCGTGACGATTTTGAACATGAGAGCGCCTGGCATGACCCTCATGAAGATGCCCATGTTCGTTTGGACTTGGCTCATCACTGCTTATTTGTTGATCGCTGTGATGCCTGTGTTGGCCGGTGCCATCACCATGACCCTCACCGATCGTCACTTTGGCACGACCTTCTTCAATCCCGCTGGTGGTGGTGACCCCGTCATGTTCCAGCACATCTTCTGGTTCTTCGGACACCCCGAGGTGTACATCATGATTTTGCCCGCGTTCGGCATCATCAGCCAAATCGTGCCAGCCTTTGCTCGCAAGAAGCTCTTTGGTTACGCGTCCATGGTTTACGCGACATCTTCAATTGCGATTTTGTCCTTCATCGTTTGGGCTCACCACATGTATGCAACTGGCATGCCTGTAACTGGCCAGCTCTTTTTCATGTACGCAACCATGTTGATTTCTGTGCCCACGGGTGTGAAGGTCTTCAACTGGGTGGCCACCATGTGGAAAGGTTCAATGACCTTTGAGACGCCCATGTTGTTTGCCATTGGATTCATCTTTGTGTTCACCATGGGTGGCTTCACCGGTTTGATCCTCTCCATGGCTCCGATCGACATTCAGCTTCAAGACACTTATTATGTGGTTGCTCACTTCCACTATGTGTTGGTGGCTGGTTCTTTGTTCTCCATGTTCGCTGGCTTTTACTACTGGTCACCCAAGTGGACTGGTGTGATGTACAACGAGACACGTGGCAAGATTCACTTTTGGTGGACACTGATCGCGTTCAACGTGACCTTCTTCCCCATGCACTTCTTGGGACTTGCTGGCATGCCCCGTCGCTATGCTGACTATCCCATGCAGTTCACTGACTTTAACCAAGTCGCCAGCGTTGGAGCATTCTGCTTTGGCTTGGCACAAGTTTATTTCTTCCTCTTTGTGGTTGTACCTGTGATGCGTGGCCGTGGTGAGCCAGCTCCCCAGCGCCCATGGGATCACGCAGAGGGCTTGGAGTGGGAAGTTCCCTCACCTGCACCTTTCCACACTTACGAGAATCCTCCAACGCTCAATGCCGACGCCACACGCGTGTTGGCTCACCACTGAGTTGTTCGATATGACACCTGAACAAAGAAAACAAAACCTGCGACTGGCCCTCATCTTGGCGTCGGTGGCGGTGGTGTTTTTTGTGGGTTTCTTGGCCAAGATGGTTTGGCTCACAGGCCAATAACGAGAGCCCACGTTCAGTCATGATTTCACAACAAAACGGGCTCATGCTCAGAAAACTGACAGTGGTTGCACTGCTCATGTTTGCGTTTGGCTATGCCTTGGTTCCCATGTACAAGGCGATTTGCGCCTTCACGGGCATCAACATCTTGGCCTTGGGTGAGTCCGATACTCCTTCAGGCCAAGTGGCCAAGAGTAAAGTGGCCAACACCCAGGTCGACTTGACGCGCTCGATCACGGTTGAGTTTGATGCGAATGCAAGAGGTCCTTGGACCTTCAAGCCTGAGAAGAGTTCGGTTGTCGTGCACCCAGGTGAGCTCACGACCGTGATGTATGAGTTTCAAAATGTGCAAAACAAGGTCATGTCCGCTCAGGCCATTCCCAGTTATGCCCCTAAGCAAGCTGAAGCACATTTCAACAAGTTGGAGTGCTTTTGCTTCAATCAATACACATTGGCTCCAGGAGAGAAAAAATCTTGGCCCGTCGTTTTCGTGATCGATGACAAGATTTCTAAGGATGTGAAGACGATCACGCTCTCCTACACCTTCTTTGAGGTAGGGTCCAAGACGCCTGCAGCACCCGTTGCCAAAGCCCAAGGCGCTCTCCTAGGAGACTTGGCATGAGCGCGGTGGGCGAGTGGTTCAAGAAGTCAACCCTCATCAGAACCTTTGTGGCTGTGTTGTGGTCGTTTTTAGGTATTCGTAAAAGCAGTGAATTCAAAGAAGACATTGCTCGCATCACCCCTTTGCACATTTTGGGCGTTGGGGTGTTGCTTGGTTTCATGTTTGTCGCTTTGTTGATATTTTTTGTCAACTGGGTGGTTGCGAGTTAAAGAGAGAAAAAGGAGTTTCAGATGAGTAACACTAACCATGGCGTCACGCCTTATTACTACGTGCCAGAACCTTCAAGGCATCCTGCAATGGCTGCATTGGGTTTGTTTTTCGTGATTTTGGGTGCCTCGCAGTGGGTCAATGGAAACGACTGGGGTCGTTTTGCACTCTTTTTTGGTTTGATCTTTTGGCTCGTGGTGCTTTATCAATGGTTCAGCGACACCGTTCACGAGAGTGAGACTGGGCAATTTGGTCACAAAGTCGATTTGTCATTTCGTTGGAGCATGAGTTGGTTCATTTTCTCTGAAGTCATGTTCTTCGGTGCGTTTTTCTCAGCATTGTGGTGGGCGCGTTCTCACTCAGTGCCTGCTCTTGGCAACTTGGAAAATTCAATTTTGTGGCCTGACTTCAAATCGGTGTGGCCAACTGCAATGCCTGGTGCAACGGCTTCTCCCGCTGGCACCATCGAGCCCTTTGGCACGATGACACCCTTTTGGCTGCCCACGATCAATACAGCGTTGCTCTTGTCTTCTGGTATCACCATCACCATCGCTCACCACGCTTTGATTGCTGGAGAGCGTGCTCGCACCATCCTCTTCATGTGGTTCACCGTAGCTTTGGGTTCGGTCTTCTTGGGCGTTCAAGGCTTTGAGTATTTCCACGCTTACACAGAACTCAATTTGAAATTGAGCTCAGGCATCTATGGCTCCACATTCTTCATGTTGACTGGCTTTCACGGCTTTCACGTCTTCATGGGAACCATCATGTTGATCATCATGACACTCAGACTGCAAAAGGGTCACTTCACGCCAGAGAAGCATTTCGGTTTTGAAGGTGCCGCTTGGTATTGGCACTTCGTGGACGTGGTGTGGTTGGGTCTGTACATTTTGGTGTATTGGATGTGATTTTCACTCTGCCCTGATCTTTTGAAGAAAAGGGTCAACGCAAGGCTTGAAAGTTTTCTTTCAAGCCTTTTGTTTATCCAGGATCAAATTTGAATGGTCTACTTCAGTTGGCAAGAGACCATGACGAGAGGGCTGGGTGTGCTCACCTTGATGCTCAGTGAGCTTTGCAAGGTGGGTCAGGGGACTTTGGCGATTGGTTTGGATTTGGACTGGCTAAGACCAGTCCTCAATCACTGTCCGCTTTGAATGCCGGTGGGTTCAATCCAGCCCATTTTCCAGCTGATCAAAATGCAGAGGAAGAGCAAGACCGAGAACCCGATTCGAAGCGCCAAGGCGCGTGCCATTTTGTTGGGAGTTCCACTCTCACCTTTTTGGCCCTTCAACATGAAAAACAAAGCGAGTGCTAAACTGGACAAGATGGCGACAAAAGCGAGAGCGACAATGTATTGCATGAAAGAGATTATCTCTTGAATCGATCGGTTGAACAAAAATTTTTAGCCAATGGGCGTGGGATGCGTGCGTTTATTTTATTGGTGAGCGTCGCGAGTGCCGCGCTCACCTTTAGGCTGGGTGTTTGGCAGTGGTCTAGGGCTGAGCAAAAGTGGGCTTTGGACGAAAGTGTGAAACAAGCTCAAAGTCTTCCACCTTTGAACAACGCCCAACTCTTGGCTTTGAACAATCCTCAAGCCTCACTCAACCAAAGGGTAGAGCTTGAGGGCCGTTGGTTGAGTCAATGGACCGTGTTGCTCGATAACCGTCCGCAAGATTCACACGCAGGCTTTTGGGTGATCACGCCCTTTGAAGTCAGCCCACAAGTGACTTTCTTGGTACAAAGAGGGTGGATTCCCAGAGACCCTGTGCAAAGGGACAGAATTGCACCATTTGATACCCCAATGGGTTGGGTCAAGATCAGTGCTCGAATCAGCGAGGGACCCTCCAAAATGTTTGAACTCCCAATGCCCTTTCCTGCAAAGGCTCAAGAGAGCAATCAAAATGCGCCCTTCACGCTCATTCGCCAAAATATAGATCGTTTGTCCTTTGCTCAAGAGTCTGGGCTCAACATCAAAGGCAATTTGATTGAATTGGGAGACAATTCAGAAGGTCTGGTTCGCGATTGGCCCGTCGTGAGCGTCTCTGCTGCTCGCAACGTGGGCTACGCTTTCCAATGGTTTTGTTTATCCTTGTTGATCGTTTTTTTATACATTTGGTATCAAATCCTCAAACCCCTTAGACATGCAAAACAATCCTCAACCTCAAGCTAATGCTGCTCTGGATCATCCGCTGGAGATGACGGTGCATGACATGCCACAAAGCGACCTATCTGGTGATGCAAGCAGCCCAGTGGGCTCGCGCACCAATCGTTGGATGTTGTGGTTGATTTTGGCCGTTTGCGCCGCACCCGTTATCGCCTCTTACACCGCTTACTATGTGGTTCGCCCCCAAAACAAGGCTGTGCATGGCGATTTGATCCAACCCACGGTCTCCATACCTCAACAAGAGGTGCGTGACCTGAAGGGCCAGGTAAAAGACCTTTCTGCACTGAAGGGGCAATGGCTTTTCATGAGCGTGGGTGGGGGAGCGTGTGACGCGCAATGTCAAGAACGCTTGTACCTTCAACGCCAGTTGATTGTCTCACTCGGAGCGGAGAGGGACCGAGTGGACTGGGTGTGGTTGATCAACGACGACGCGCCAGTGGACGAGAAGATCATGCCCGCACTGCAGTCGGCACAAGTCTTGAGGGTGCCAAGTGCCGTGCTCCAAGCGTGGTTGAAACCCTCAGAAGGCAAACACTTGGAGTCTTCCTTTTATTTGGTGGATCCTCAGGGTGAGTGGATGGAGCGCTTTGTGGCGTCCAGCGAAAGAGAGCAAGTCGTGAATGTCAAGAAAGACTTGAACCGATTGTTGAGTGCCTCAGCCAGCTGGGACCGAGCGGGCAGAGATTGAGGCAGAGTTTTCGTGGATACAAACGCTTCACTGTTGTACGATTGGCGCCCTTTGGCGCAACTCTTGATGCTCGCTGCCTGCGTTGGCTTTTCGCTATGGGCTTTTGTTTGGACACGTTCAGGCGAGAGCGCCACGCGTTTGGAGAGGCTCTCCAAGCTCTCAGCGTTCACGCTCTTCATGTGTTTCGATTTGATTTTGATTGGATCCTTTACCCGTTTGAGTGATTCGGGTCTTGGGTGTCCGGACTGGCCCGGTTGTTATGGGTGGGTGACTCCCATGGGGGCGAGCGCCAACATCGATATGGCGCAGACTCAAATGCCCAGTGGGCCCGTGACTATGCAAAAGGCTTGGATTGAGATGGCCCATCGCTACACAGCCATGACGCTTGGATTTTTGATTTTGCTCATGAGCGTTCAAACTTGGGCTTTGAAGAGAAGTGCTGTAAAAACACAACCCCAGGGCTTGCAATCTGAGATGCAGGGTGAGGGCGTGCAGGTGAGGGTGTGGTTGAGTGTGCTGACCCTTTTGTGGGTATTGGTTCAAGGACTCTTTGGTGCATTGACGGTCACGACTCGATTGTTTCCACTCATTGTGAGTTTGCATTTGATGGGGGGCATGGTTCTTTTGGTACTCTTGGTGTGCCAAACGCAGGGTTACCGCACTGAGCTTTGGCGAATGAAAGCGGCCCATGGGCACTTGAGGGATGGTGCTTCAAGGGCTGCAGTGAATAAAGGTTCAAGCTTGACGCGTTTGCTCTATGTGTGCATGGGCGTTCTTGCTCTTCAGATTTTCTTGGGTGCTTGGGTGAGCACGAATTACGCGGTGTTGGCTTGTGAGGGGTTTCCCACTTGTCAAGGATCGTTTTGGCCAGAGATGAATTTCAGCGCTGGATTTGAACTCTGGCGCCCCTTGGGGCTCTCAGGTGCTGGAGAGGTGTTAGAGTTCAAGGCATTGGTTGCCATTCATTTTGTTCACCGCTTGATGGCTGCTTTGGTGACAGTGTTGCTTGTGTGGCTCATTCGAAAATTGAGGCAAGCCGGTGAGGTGAAATGGGCCCGTTGGTTGGTATTGCTGTTGCTGATTCAGCTGGCCTCGGGGCTCTCAAATGTGGTGCTGGGCTGGCCTTTATTGGGTGCCCTGGCTCACACGGGGGGAGCAGCAGCTCTTGTGCTTTGCTTGACCTGGATTGCGTTGTCTCATAAGAGCTCACAGGCCATGGGACAATTGGAGCGCTGAGCGCTCCATTAGGAATTCGTTTTGGATCATCATTTTTTTAGAATCGACACACAATGAGCACGTTTGCAGATGACTTATTGCCCCGCTGGCGCCAATTCAATGCGCTCACCAAGCCAAGGGTGATTCAGTTGATCGTTTTTTGTGCCTTGATCGGCATGGTGCTGGCCGTTCCTGGTGTGCCAAGCTTGGCCGATGTGGTGCTGGCGCTCAAAGCGTGTTTGGGCATTTGGTTGGTCGCAGGCGCAGCAGCGGTGTTCAATTGTTTGGTCGAAAAAACCATTGATTCCAAAATGAAGCGCACCGCTTGGCGACCCACCGCAAGAGGTGAGCTCTCGGACATGGAGGCTTTGGTGTTCTCCAGCGTGCTTTGCCTCTTGGGCTCGGTGGTGCTTTATGTTTGGGTCAATCCTTTGACACTATGGCTCACTTTGGCGACCTTTGTGGGCTATGCAGTGGTGTACACCGTGATCTTGAAACCCCTCACACCTCAAAACATCGTGATCGGTGGTGCCTCTGGTGCCATGCCTCCTGTCTTGGGGTGGGCTGCGATGACTGGGGACGTGGGGCCAGAGGCACTGATTCTTTTTTTGATCATCTTTTTGTGGACGCCCCCTCACTTTTGGGCCTTGGCTTTGTACCGAGTGGAGGACTACAGAAAATCTGGTCTTCCCATGCTGCCTGTGACACATGGCAATGAGTTCACTCGACTTCAAATTTTGCTCTACACCATCATTTTGCTCGCCGCTTGTTTGCTGCCTTTCATGTACCAAATGAGCGGTTGGTTTTATTTGGTGAGTGCTTTGGCTTTGAGCCTTGTGTTTTGTGGCTATGCGTGGAAGCTGTGGAAGAGTTATTCCGATGAATTGGCTCGGGCCACCTTCAAGTTTTCGCTCATTCATTTGAGCTTGTTGTTTGCAGCCTTTTTGATCGATCACTATTTGTGATCGGGTTCATCACTTTGAAGTGTTTGCAGACTAAACTCTTTTGTACTTTTACACCATGATGCTCAACATGCAAAACTTGTTATCCCCATTGAAATTCGTGGCGCCGCAATTGCTCTTCTTTGTAAGGGGCACATGGGGCTTGGCTCGAGGTCTCAAGGCCGTGTTTGCTCTCATGGGGTTCTTGGTCTTGGTCGCTTGTTCTCCAAAGCCTTTGAACTTCAACGGTGTGGACATCACGGGCAGTGACTCGGGTCGCACCCTGCAGTGGACAGGTGCCAATGGGCAAGTGCAACAGTTGAAAGATCTCAAGGGACGCGTGGCCCTGGTGTTCTTTGGTTATTCGCAGTGCCCCGATGTGTGTCCCACGTCTTTGACCGAACTCAAGGAGATCAAAGAGAGCTTGGGGCCTGAGGGTCAAAAGGTGCAGGTGATATTCATCACCGTGGATCCTGAGAGAGACACACCCGAGGTGCTCAAAGCCTACGTGGCCAATTTTGGTGAGGACATCATCTCCATCAGCCCTGAGCCCGAGCAACTCAAAGCCTGGGCCAAAGAGTTCAACATTTACTATGACCGTGTCAATGGACCCACGCCCACGAGCTACACCATGGAACACACGGCTGGATACTACATCTACGACACCCAAACTAGGCTCAGGCTTTTTTCTCGCTATGGCACCCCCAAAGATGCGCTCAGTGCGGATATCCTAACGCTCTTGAAGGACGGCAAGTCCTAGTTTTAGTCTGAGGGATTAAAAGGCGATAAAAAAGAGGGCACGGTTTGCACCGATGCCCTCGATTGGTTTGGAATGCTCAAGCGTTTTTTTTCAAGCAAATTCCAAGAGCGCAGCTTTCATCTTTTTCATGGCTGCGGCTTCAATTTGACGGATGCGCTCAGCGCTCACACCAAACTCGTCTGCCAAGTCGTGCAGTGTCATGCCACCTGTGCCATCGTCGCGCACATTGAGCCATCTCTCTTGTACGATGCGGCGAGCACGATCATCTAAGCTTGCAAGCGCTGCTTGCAGGCCGTCACTGGAGAGCACATCGCGCTCGTGGGCCTCCATCATGGAGGTGGGCTCGTGGTTCACATCGGTGAGGTAGGCGATGGGGCCAAAGCTTTCTTCGCCGTCCTCGTTGTTGCTTGGATCCAAGAGCACGTCCCCACCAGACATGCGGGTCTCCATCTCAATGACCTCTTCGCGCTTGACGTTGAGGTCTTTGGAGACTTGTTCAATTTGCGCTTCGGTCAAAGCGCTTCTGTGGGTGCTGCCCTCATCGGCATCGGCTCTGAAGCCTTGCTTCATGGATCTCAAATTGAAAAAGAGTTTGCGTTGCGCTTTCGTGGTGGCCACTTTGACCATTCTCCAATTGCGCAAAATGTATTCGTGAATTTCAGCCTTGATCCAGTGCATGGCGTAACTCACCAAGCGAACACCTTGTTCGGGATCAAAGCGCTTGACCGCTTTCATGAGGCCAATGTTGCCCTCTTGAATCAAATCGGCGTGGGGCAGGCCATAGCCCAAGTACTGACGAGACACGGAGACCACAAGTCTCAAGTGCGACATAATGAGCTTACCCGCAGCCTCTAAGTCGTTGTTGTCTTTCAATTGACGAGCCAATTGTTGCTCCTCTTCAAGGGTCAACATGGGCATGCGGTTCACAGCCGAGATGTAAGCATCCAAATGTCCAAGGGGAGGCAGCAGCCCCCATGCCTTGGTGGGCAGTGATGAATTGGGTAAAGCAGCAATGGCAGTCATGGTACAAGTCCTTTCATGCAAGGTCTTTATTTTAGCACTCTACTTAAAAGAGTGCTAACAATCCACGGATTGATGGGGGTTTACCCGTGATTTCTTTGACAAAGATCAGAATTCAAAGCCCTTCCACCCTTGCGAAATGGAAGTTAAAAAATTCATATAGGAGATTTTAGCTTTGATTTCAAACGTTTGTCAATGAGTTCTTTGGTATTATTTTTTAGGCACGCAAAGCGCCAAAAGTGCTTTCAAGTTGGGAGCTTTGCCCAAAGTCCAGCATTGGTCGATGAGGGCCTGGGTTTGAGACTCGCCCAAAACAGCATCGCTCAGGGCGTGGAATTTACCCATCAAGAGCTCGTCCGTCATTGGGTTTTCCATCGAACCAATGGCGTGGTCAACACGGATGTGGTGGCTTGTGCCATCGGTGAGGTGAGCCGTTAAATCGGCGGCGGCCTCATCGATGCTGTCGTCCACGATCGCGTTGATCTTGCGGCGAAGCGCTTGCATGTCGGCTCGGTTGACCAACGCGTCATCGTATTCCTCTTCTCCAGCGCGACCAAAGGTTAGGCCTGCAGCGCAGCTGTGATACACACTGAATTTGCCTTGGAGACCATCTTGAGGCTCCTTCTTGCCAGTGAGCTCAAGCACCAAAGAGTGAACCCTGAGGTCAAGTCTTTCAATTTGTTCAGGCTTGATGCCTTTGTTCTTGAGTTGCACACAGGCATCGATGCTGGGGTGAATCACAATGCCACAGGCAAAAGGCTTGTAGGTGTTGAAGCTGATTTCAAAGCGCTTGCCAAGCTCGCTGTCGATCTCAGACCAATCGAACTTGGTGGAGACCACTTGTGCGAAGCCCCTGGGGGCTTCGAGTGCTTTGGGGCTGGAGGTAAAACCTTTGGAGGCCATCAAGGCTGACATCAATCCGGCTCTAGCTGCTCCACCTGGGTGAAAGGGCTTGGTCATGGTGCCAAACTGCTCTCGCAAACCAATCGGTTGGGACGCAGCCAGACCCAGGGCCATTTGAGTTTGGTGAACATCCAACTTCAAGAGTCTTGCGCACGCCATGCTCGCGCCCAACATGCCGGTGGTGCCTGTGATGTGCCAGCCTCTGTCGTAATGATCGGGGTACAAGCAGTTGCCCACTCTGCAAGCCACATCAATGCCCAAGACCAATGCGTCAATGACTTCTCGCCCAGATGAGCCCAAGTGCTCAGCCAAAGCCATCACCGCTGAAGCCACTGGGCCTGCAGGGTGGATGATGGTTTTGAGGTGCGTGTCATCAAAGTCAAAGGTGTGTGAGGAGATGCCATTGATGAGAGCAGCTGAGGCCATGTCCACACGCTCGCCAAGTCCCGCCAATGTGGCTTGTTGAGCGGGTTCTAGCATTTGAACCGCAGCCAATGCCGCTTGCGTGGACTCGTGGTGAGCCGCGCCCACAGCACAACCCAACCAATTCAAAAACGTTCTGTGTGCCTCGTGCTCAACTGCATCACTCCAGCCTTGGCTTGGGTGATTGACCACGAATTCGGCCAAAGTACGGGTGACGGGTGGGGCGTTGTGATCTGCACTGACTTGTGTATTGCGGGCCATGGTGTTTGAAGTGAGAAGTTAAAGAAAAAATGAAATCGTGAATGCCCCAATGCGCAAGTCAAAAAAACTGCAAGGGGTGGGGCAAAAGGAGGTGGCGTTCAAGCGACAAAACGCTATTCAGCTCACACGCATCAGGTGTCGAGCTCGATGTGACGCTCTTTGGCGAGTGTGGTCCATCTCTCCAAGTCGCGTTTGATGAACTGTGTGAATTGTTCAATGCTCATGGGCATGGGTTCAACCGCTTCAACCGAGAGCTTCTCTCTGAAGTCGGGCTCTTTGAGCACCGTGTTCAAAGTCTCGTTGAGCATTTTGACCATGGCGCTGGGCATGCCTTTGGGGCCCACAACGCCATACCATTGAAGGGCATCAAAGCCCTTGAAACCCAACTCTTCAAGTGTAGGGGTGTCTTTGAGTTGAGGATGTCGGCTGTAGCCCGTCACCGCCAAGGGACGAACGCGCTTGGATTGAATGTGAGGAAGAGCGGCGGCGAGACCCGGGAACATGGCCTGCGTTTGACCCGCAATCAAATCGGTGAATGCAGGTGCGATGCCCTTGTAAGGAATGTGCACCAACGAGGTCTGGGTTTGGGTCTTGAAGAGCTCCATGGTCAAGTGCGTGAGTGAGCCCTGTCCCGAAGAGCCGTAACTCACGCGCTCACCGTTGGCTTTGATGTAGGCCAAGAAATCGCTGAACTTTTGGATTTGAGGCAGCTGAGAGGTCACCACCAACACATTGGGCGTGCCACCAATCATGCCAATGGGGGTGAAGTCTTTGAGGGGGTCGTAGGGTAAGTTTTTTCGTGTCGCTGGTGACGTTCCCAGCGTTGCCACATAGCCTTGCATGAGCGTGTAACCGTCGGCTTGGGCGCGGGCAGTGTTTTGGCAAGCGATCACGCCTCCTCCTCCACTTTCGTTGTCCACCACCATGGATTGGCCCAATACTTTGCCCCACTTTTCGCAAACCGCTCGACCAATCATGTCGCTGCCACCGCCAGCCGAGACAGGCACAATGTATTTGATGGGTTTGTTGGGGTAAGCGCTTTGAGCCCAAGCGTTCTCCATCAAAGCGGTGGCCAAGCCAGTGGCACCCAAAGCACTCAAGGCACGCAATACAGTACGACGTTGATTCATGGTGAAGCTTCTGTTCAAAAGTAGAGGAAAGGATTCAGGTCAGATGGATGCAGGGTGCACCGCCCAAGGATTACATGACACTTGAATGGGAGGTGAACCACGAGCTTGAGCATCATCAACACTTTGCTCCCATTTTAGCGACAACTGATCTCAGGGGCTCAGGCTGGGGCTTTTCAAGAAAGCTCAGGAGCGCAAGAGGGGTTCAAGCCTCAATCAAGGCTTGAGCAAATTCCTGGGCCACAAAGGATTGAAGATCTTGGAGCTGTTCGCCAACGCCAATGAAGTAGACCGGTACATTGCTGCCCTTGGTTTTTTTGCGTTCCTCGCCCCAAAGTGCAATCGAGGCCAGCATGCCGCCTTTGGCTGTTCCATCAAGCTTGGTCACGATCAAGCCCGTCAGATCCAAAGACTGATCAAACGCTTTGACCTGCGCCAAGGCATTTTGGCCAGTGTTGCCGTCCACCACAAGCAACACCTCGTGGGGCGCACTGGGGTGTGCTTTTTGGATGACGCGTTTGATTTTTTCAAGCTCCTGCATCAAATGCAGTTGAGTGGGGAGTCTGCCAGCGGTGTCAATGATCACCACATCTTTTTTGCGTGCCAAGCCCGCACTCACCGAATCGAAGGCAACTGCTGCAGGGTCAGCTCCCACTTGGCTGATGATCTCCACTTGATTGCGATCGGCCCAGGTCTCTAGTTGTTCACGAGCTGCAGCGCGAAAGGTGTCGGCTGCGGCCAAAAGAACGCTGTAGGACTGTGCGCCCAAGTGTTGGGTGAGTTTGCCAATTGAAGTGGTTTTACCCGCTCCGTTGACGCCGCAAACCATGATCACGCATGGGCTGTTGTTTTGCACGGCAAGAGTGCCCTCTAAGGATTGGAGCAATTCTTGCAAGACTTGCACCAACAGCGCTTTGACCTCTTGGGGGTCTTTGGCTTGGTGGGTTTTTACTTTCGCTTTGAGAGCTTGAAGGACGTGGGCCGTGGCTTGAGGGCCTGCGTCGGACATCAACAGTGCCTCTTCAAGCTGCTCGTACAAAGCCTCATCGATTTGAGTGCCGGTGAAGACTTGGGTGAGTTCGCTGCGTGTGCGCTTTAAGCCCTTGGAGAGTCGGTCCAACCAATAGCGTTTGGTGTTTGAGTCCTCAAGAGGCGGTTCAGCAATTTGAGCCTTGCCAATTTGAGTCTTGCCATTGGCGTCAAGCTCTGCGCTTGAAGATGGCGTTGACGCGGGAGGGTTTTTTTTCTTGAAAAGACTAAACATGTTCAATGGTTTCTACAATAGAGCTCAGCTGCCACAAGCCTTGAGCCCCAAAAGGGGCAATGAGCCCATGCATCTTAAACCACTTTGAAAACGCACCCCATGACCCCATCACTGTCGATGTTTGAGTTTTCTCACTATAAAACCGCCCTCAAAACGCCTCTTGGCCACATTCAGCGCGCCGCACCCGCATTGGCCTTGATCGCTGCTTTCTTATTCAGTCCGCTTCTTTGGGCTGAGTCTGCGACAAAGATGCCCATTCCTCAAACGGGTCATGGCATCGTTGTCTCCACCTTGGACAATGGCTTGACGGTGGTTGTCAAAGCAGACCCCAGGGCACCCACAGCGGTTCACATGCTGTGGGTCCGAGTGGGCTCCATGGATGAGGTGGATGGTTACTCTGGCATCGCTCACATTTTGGAGCACATGATGTTCAAGGGCACGCCCAGTGTGCCGGCGGGTGAGTTTTCTCGCAAAGTCGCAGCCCTGGGCGGGCGCGAGAACGCCTTCACCAACCGAGACTACACCGGATATTTTCAGCAAATCCCAGCTCATCAGTTGCATGCGGTCATGGCCTTGGAGGCCGATCGTTTTGCCAACAACGAGTGGGCAGACACTGAGTTTTTGCACGAGCTAGAGGTGGTGAAGGAGGAGCGTCGCATGCGAACAGATGATCAGCCACGCTCGCAACTCTTTGAACAACTTCAAGCCGCTCAGTGGCAAGCCTCTCCCTATCGGCGCCCCATCATTGGTTGGATGAGCGATTTGGACGCCATGCAGCCTCAAGACGCAAGGGACTTTTACCGCGCTTGGTATGCACCCAACAATGCCGTGTTGGTGGTGGTTGGTGATGTGGACCCAGCTGATGTTCAAGCTCAGGCGCAAAAACTCTACGGTCACTTGAAGCCCAAAGTTCTGCCCCCACGCCGCCCTCAAGTCGAACCTGAGCAAAAGGGTGAGCGCCAAGTCTCTCTCAAAGCGCCTGCCGAACAAGCTTATGTGCTGATGTCTTGGAAAGTGCCTGGGTTGACCAACTTTGAGGATGCGGCCTCCACCAAAGAGGCCATGGCGCTGAGCGTTTTATCGGCCATTTTGGATGGTTACGACGGTTCAAGGCTGGACAAGAACCTCACTCAAGGTCCACAGCAAGTCGCGCTTCAAGCGGGCAGCGATTACAGCCTCTCAGGCAGAGGTCCACAAGTTTTCATGCTCGAGGGCATTCCCAAAAAGGGTGTGTCCATGGACACCCTCAAAGCAAAAATGAAGGCTGAGATCGACAACATCGCTAAAAACGGGGTGAGTGAGCACGAGCTCAAACTCGTCAAAGCACAGTGGGTTGCCCAAGCGGTTTACAAAAGAGACTCACTCTTTAACCAAGCCCAAGAGATTGGTACCTTTTGGAGCGAGGGCTTGCCACTCGACACCAGTGACCGAATGATTGAGCCGCTTTTGCAAGTCACAGCCCAAGAGGTGCAAGCGGTTGCCAAGAAGTATTTCTCCGATGAACACCTGAGCACCGCCTATTTGTGGCCTCAGCCTTTGGATGCTGAAACCCTCAAGAGACAACAAGCTGCCAAGAAAATGGGAGACACGATCAGATGAAAACCTCTCACTTTTTGAATTCAAACGCAAACCCTTTGGGAGCTTGCTTCAAAACCTTGCTGTCATTTGCAGCTTTGCTATGCGCCCTTGGTTCGCAAGCCGCTCTTCCCATTGAACACGCTCGCATCAACGACAGCTTTGAGGTCTATTGGGTGCAAAGCCACGCTTTGCCCATGGTGGACATTCAAATCGATTTTGATGCAGGCTCCAGGCTTGATCCACAAAACAAATCGGGTCTGGCCAGCAGCGCGGCTTTGATGCTCTCCAAAGGCGTGAAAGGCAAAGGAGCCATCAAAGCCTTGGATGAAAACCAGCTTGGTGAGGCTTGGGCTGAGCTGGGTGCAGGTTTTGCAGCCAGCGCAGCACAAGACCGCTTGAGCATCACGATAAGAAGTTTGGTCAATCCAGAGTTGCTCTCTAAAGCCATTGAATTGGCGGCAAAAGAGATTGCAATGCCAGCCTTTGATGCGACCATTTGGAAGCGAGAGCGCTCCTCTTTCATCTCCTCCATCAAAGAGAGTGAGACCCAACCCGCCTCTATTGCCGGCAAGCTCTTTAGATCTCACGTGATGGGCACCCATCCTTATGGCGCCATTCCAAGTGAGAAAAGTGTGGCGGCCATTGAAGTGCGAGATTTGGAGCAGTTTCACCGCGTGTATTTCAACACCTGTCATGCAGTGGTGAGCTTGGTGGGGGATGTGGATGCCAAGCAGGCCGTGGACATTGCCAAGGGCTTGCTCTCTGAGCTGCCCCAGCCCAAGCGTTGTTCAGATCCCTCCCAACAGGTCTGGCCGAGCCTGGCTGCGGTCAAGCCTTTGGTGCAGGGCGAGGAGTTGCGAGTTCCCTTCAAAAGCGCACAAGCACATGTCTTGATGGGGCAACCCGGTGTGCCCAGAAGCGACGAGCGTTATTTCCCGCTCTTGGTTGGCAATTACATTTTGGGTGGAGGCGGATTTGTCTCGCGCTTGACCGAACAGGTTCGAGAAAAGCGGGGCTTGAGCTACAGCGTTTACAGCTACTTCGCCCCCCAAATGCAAGCAGGTCCATTCACCCTTGGCCTTCAAACAAGGGCCGATCAAGCCAATCAAGCGATCGATGTGGTCCACCAAGTGGTCAGTGAATTTTTGCAGAATGGTCCCACTGCTGAAGAGCTTAAAGCTGCAAAGGACAATTTGATCGGGGGCTTTGCGCTCAGAATTGACAGCAACAAAAAACTGCTCGACAACGTGGCCAACATCGCTAGGAATCACTTGCCATTGGATTATTTGCAGACTTGGAGCGAGCAAGTCGAGCGTGTGAGCTTGGATGACATCAACCAAGCCTTTCGATCCGTGTTGGATCCCAAACACTGGGTCACGGTGGTGGTGGGTGGTGCGCCTTGAGGCCCGGTGAGGTCAGGATCATTGGCGGGCAGTGGAAGAGGAGCAAATTAAGCGTTCCCGATCTGCCTGGGCTCAGGCCCACGCCGGACCGAGTCAGAGAGACTTTGTTCAATTGGCTTGGCGCCGAGCTTGAAGGGTGGGTCTGTGTAGATGTCTTTGCGGGCACAGGTGTTTTGGGCCTTGAGTGCGCCTCAAGGGGTGCACAGATGGTGCATCTCTTTGAGACCCAAGCCAAATTGTGTGTAAACATGTCGCGCCAGGTGGAAAAATTTCACGCAAGCCAAGTGCGTGTGAAAAAAGGCGACGGCGTTTCTGCACTTCGCGTCATGCCCAGCCATAGCATTGATTTGATTTTGATCGATCCTCCCTTTGAGCTAGACTTGTGGTCATCCGCTTTGAGCGCGAGTGTGGGCCCCTTGAAGCCTGAGGGCTTGATTTATTTGGAGTCTCCAAAGCCTTGGGACAATGAGGCTTTGCAGGATTTGGGACTTGAGGTTCACAAGACCATGAAGGCGGGTACAGTGCACGCGCATTTGATCGTTAAGAAATCATCCTAAAGAAGGACCCCTCACCATGTCTTTGTCTGTCACAGCCATCTATCCGGGCACCTTTGATCCAATGACCCTAGGACATGAGGACATTGTGAGACGCAGTTGCCGTCTTTTTTCCCACGTGATTGTCGCGGTGGCTCAGGCGCACCACAAGAAAACGCTCTTTGATGTGCAAGAACGTGTGAGCTTGGTACAAGCCTCTTTGAAAGACTGTCCCAATGTGAGCGTGATCGCCTTTGATGGATTGGTCAAAGATTGTGCCTTGAGCCATGGCGCCACGGTCATGATCAGGGGCGTGCGCTCTGTGACGGACTATGATTTTGAAGTTCAGTTGAGTGGAATGAACAAGCTCTTGGCGCCTTCCTTGGACACCATTTTCATGTCACCCCAGGCTCATTTGCAGTCCTTGTCTTCAACGCTCATTCGTGAAATATCTGCTTTGAAGGGGGATGTGAGCGCGTGGGTTTCTCAAAGCGTGAACGAAGCGCTTTTGGCCAAGCACCAAGCGAAATGAGGGTGAATCAGACATGGCTTTGACCATCACCACGCAATGCATCAACTGCGATGTGTGTGAGCCCGAGTGTCCCAATCAGGCCATCTACTTTGGCCAAGAGATCTATGAGATTGACCCTTCAAAATGCACCGAGTGTGTGGGTCATTTCGATGAGCCTCAGTGTGTTCAAGTCTGTCCCGTGGACTGTATCCCCAAGCACCCCGATCACGTGGAGAGCCAAGAGCAGTTGCTCCAGAAGTACCAAGGCTTGATGGCCCTTTTGCAAACGAAGCCTTAAGTGCTTTTGATGCTTTGGGTTTTGGCGCTTTGAGTTTCGACTGAGGTGGTGCTTGAGTCTGAGGGCATGGCTTGAGCTTTGAGTGCGCTCATCTCCGCTCGAGGGGGTTTGGGACGAGGGGGCTTGGAGGTGTGGATCACCAATGTGGCTTGCGTGGTGTCGCCTTCGCATAGACTTGCATAGGCTTTGAGCGTTCTTGCAATGCACTCGTCAATGGCCGTTTGATGTTCGGGGGAGGGTTTTTTAAGCACCCAGTGCAAGACCTCGGATTTGACGCCTGGGTGTCCGATGCCCACCCTCAGTCGCCAGTACTGATCGCTTCCGAGTTGGGCGTGTATGTCTCTCAAACCGTTGTGTCCAGCATGTCCTCCACCAAGTTTGAGCTTGGCTTGTCCAGGCACGATGTCAAGCTCATCGTGAACCACCAAGATCTCTTCGGGTTTGATTTTGAAAAACTTTGCCAATTGAGCCACCGATTGCCCAGATGCGTTCATGAACGTTTGGGGCTCAAGGAGCCAAATGGTTTGGCCTTCGTGCACGGTCTTGCCCACCAAGCCCTTGTAGCTTTTTTCAAGCTTCAAGTTCACCTTGAGTTGGTCCGCGAGTTGATCGATCCACCAAAAGCCCGCGTTGTGGCGGGTCTGATCGTATTCGGCGCCCGGGTTGCCCAAGCCTACAAAAAGTTTAATCATGGTGTGGGAGATTTTAAGCGCCTTTGGCGAGTGAGCCCAGAAACGAAAAACGGCCCCGAGGGGCCGTTTCGCACATAGGCTTACGAGAAAAAATTATTTCTTCGCAGCAGGTGCGGGTGCAGCAGGAGCGGCTTCGGCTTCAGCAGCCACGGCCACCACAGAGACCAACACAGGGTTGACCTTGCCGTGTGTGACGGGTTTCACGCCAGAGGGCAATGTGATGTCGTTCAAGTGCAAGGACACGCCTTTTTTCAGGTGGCTCAAGTCCACGCTGATGAATTCAGGCAAATCTGCAGGCAAACATGCCACTTCCAATTCCGTGATCACCAAGTTGATCAAACAGGCATCAACTTTGACAGCGGGAGAGTTTTCTTGACCACTGTAGTGCAGTGGCACTTTCATGTGCAACTTGGTTGTGGCATCCACGCGCTGGAAGTCAACGTGCATGGCCATTTGTTTGTAAGGGTGGTACTGAACGTCGCGCAGGAGCACTTTGCTCTCTTTGCCATTGAGTTCCATGTCCAAAACGGTTGCGTGAAAGGCTTCCTTTTTCAAGGCGTGCCACAACGCGTTGTGATCGAGTTCGATCAATTGAGGCTCACCTTCGCCACCGTAAACGATGCCAGGTGTGCGGCCTGTGATGCGCAGACGGCGGCTCGCACCCGTCCCATTTTTAGCGCGTTCAAATGCTACAAATTTCATGTTTTCAACTCCACTTGAGTCCACCGCGACCAGTGTGACTCGGTTTTTTAAAAAAAGACGCTGTCCAGTGAACTGAACGACTGTCTTCGGGGGTGTGTGTTCTCAGCTCTAAATGAGAGCCCGCTTTTTAGATGTGAATCAAAAAAGTTGGTCTTGATCTGAAAACAAACTCATGACCGACTCACCCTTGGCGATGCGCTGAATGGTCTCGGCAATCAGCTCAGCCACAGAGAGTTGGCGTATTTTTTTGCATTGCTTGGCCTCAGGGCTCAGCGCAATGGTGTTGGTGATCACAACCTCATCGAGTGCATCGCCTTTGGCAATGCGTTCAATGGCGGGTCCTGAAAAAATGGGGTGTGTACAGTAAGCGTAAACTTTTTGCGCGCCACGGTCTTTCAACACTTCCGCAGCTTTGACCAAGGTGCCTGCGGTGTCGATCATGTCATCCATGATCACGCAGTTTCTGCCCTCAATGTCACCAATGACATTCATCACTTCAGACACGTTGGCTTTGGGGCGGCGCTTGTCGATGATGGCCAAGTCGCAATTGAGTTGTTTGGCCAAAGCGCGAGCGCGAACCACGCCACCCACATCTGGGGAGACCACCATCAAGTTCTCGTAGTTCTTTTGCCTGAGATCTCCCAAGAGCACGGGAGAGGCGTAAATGTTGTCCACAGGAATGTCAAAAAAACCTTGAATCTGGTCTGCATGCAAATCCATGGTGAGCACTCTCTCAACCCCGACCGTTTGCAACAAATTGGCCACCACTTTGGCGGAAATCGGCACCCGTGAGGAGCGCGGTCTTCTGTCTTGTCTGGCGTAGCCAAAGTAAGGAATGACAGCGGAGATCCTCTCAGCAGACGCTCTCTTTAAAGCGTCCACCATGATCAAGAGTTCCATCAAGTTTTCGTTGGTGGGTGCACAAGTTGACTGCACCACAAACACGTCTCTGGCGCGCACGTTTTGGTGCAATTCCACGGTCACTTCGCCGTCCGAGAATCGTCCCACAGTCGCTGCACCCAGCTCAATGCCCAAGTTCTTGGCAATGTCTTGTGCCAAGGCCGGGTTGGCATTGCCCGTGAAGACCATGAAATCAGGACTGTTGGGATTGGACATAGTAAGGCTTGAGAGTTAAACGACCGCTGGCCCGGGATCAATAAAGCATGAAGGGTTTACGCATCATGGAAAAATTTCCCATTCAACGCAAACCCAAGGCAATGCCACATAAAAAATGGCAGGGGAGGAAGGACTCGAACCCTCGCATGCCGGAATCAAAATCCGGTGCCTTGACCAACTTGGCGACTCCCCTACAAAACCAAAAAGTCGTGAGACTCTTCGATTAAAAATCGTCGCAGAAAACCCACCCCTCTAATGGATGCTTTTCTAAATTGCTGCACATCCTAACTTGCCAGTCCTTTGGGGACTCAGGAGCACTCCAGGTGTGGTGGACTTTCGCAAATACGCTACTGCCCGACCCACTCATTCGCGGTGTAAGCCCTTGAGAGCTCAGCCACTTGAGCGCCAAACCAACGTCTGGGCAAAGCCGCTCAGCCACTGGTTGCAAATCATTTCGACCAAAGTCAAAGATGTGCTCAGCAAAGTCAGATATTGTAGCATTCTTCGTGCTTCTTTGCAGACTTGGGTCGGTAAAAATTCTACGAGTTTCGATTCCAGTGGGTGGTTTTACCACTAAAAACTGTGCAGATTCAATCTCCATGGGTGTCAAAATTTCACCGATGCCTTGTACAAACGCATTGCGTCCACGTATGAAAAAAGGCACATCTGCCCCGAGTTGGAGCCCCAGTTTCAAGAGTTTGGACATTGGCCAATTCAAGCCCCACAAGCGATTGAGCGCCACCAAAGTGGAGGCTGCATCAGATGATCCTCCTCCCATACCGGCCTCAGAGGGGATGTTTTTTTCAACGCTGATCGTCACACCTTGTTGTATTTGTGCAGCGCTTTGAAGCATTTTTGCCGCTTTCACGATCAAGTCCTCAGCGGGGAGGGTGACGTTGAGGTCTCGTCTGGTGATTTGTGCACTCTCATTGAGCTCAAAGTGGAGCACGTCACACCAGTCGATCAGCATGAAGACCGACTCAATCAAGTGGTAGCCGTCTGGTCGTTGGCCAGTGATGTGGAGAAATAAATTGAGTTTGGCAGGCGCCAATACATCGGTCAAAGTCTTCATGCGCTCTAGGGGTGTGTGCTCAAGGGGTGGTTTGTGTTTCGTCCAAGATCAATTTGATGCTCACAGCGGGAGCGGGAAAAAGCCTTTGGGCCACTTTGGTTCTGCCCATGTTGCTCTCAAAGCGCCAACCCGCATGGGTGCTCTCTTGACCCAAGAGGCCAGGCATGAGCTCTTCGAGCTCAATGGGTGAGCCCAGCCAGTTTTGCATCAGATCGCTCAGAGAGGAAAAATGTTGTTCTTTGGGTTTGAGCTGACTGCTTTGTAGGGTGGCCCAGTTTTTACCCCAAGTCAAAAGCGCCGCTGTCGAGCCCAGTGGACCCATGAGGCGCAAAGAACCTTGATCGCCAGACATCTCCAGTGCAAAAGGGCCAGAGAGTTTGGTTAAAGGGGCGGTGTCGACCTCAATTTGAACTCGTCCCTCCCAAGCCAAACGCTCAAGTGTGGGCGTCGTGGCCAATCGATCCAGAGGTGGAGGTTTTTGCACCCAAGTTGACGCGACAGGACTTGAATTGCCTGGCTCAAGCGTGCTTTGAAATTTTGGGGTCTGACAGGCCGCGAGCGTGAGTGCGCTCAAGGCAAGGAGGTGAGAGCGTTTGAGTTTTTTTAGGCTTGCGCATGAAAGAATGCGCAAGCCTTTGCTGCACTTGCTCTGTGAGCTCAAAGGGCCACTCCAAGTCGTTTGACGGTCTCATTGAGTGTGGTGTTGAGTGGCGAATTTTGCAGCCCTTCTTTGAAGACGCGTTGCGCAGCCTCTTTTTGGTCAAGTACAAAAAGCACCTCTCCCAGATGAGCTGCAATGTCACTATCGGCTCTGAGCTCATAGGCTTTTCTGAGGATGGCCAAAGACTCTTGCAGGTGATTGAGCTTGAACTCAACCCATCCCAAGCTGTCCATGATGAACGCATCTTCTGGAGCCAACTCCAAGGCTTTCACGATCAAGCCTCTTGCCTCAGGCAAGCGTTGGTTGTGCTCGGTCAATGAATAGCCCAAGGCGTTGTAGGCTGCGTGATAGGTGGGGGTGTGGGAGATGATCTCTTGCAACACTTTTTCCATGTCGGACAAGAGCCCCAGCTTTTCGTAGGTCATGGCCACTTCGTAGGCCAGGTCATCGTTTTCTGGTTCGGCTTGAGCGGCCTGCTTCAAGAGCTTGAGTGCTTTGAGCGCGTTGTCTTGGTCCCTGAGCAACTGCACTTGTGTCATGAGCTTCAAGCGTTGGGCTTGAGCGGAGTCCTCGGGCAAGCTCTCCAGCAATGCGTTGGCCTCTTGGGATTTGCCTTGGCGGTTCAAAATCTGAGCTTTTTGGATGGTGACAGTGGTGCTGTTTTTTTCATTGCTGACTTTTTCAAGCCACTGCATCGCTTGAGTCCAGTGTCCTTGTTTCGTCTCGATTTGCGACAAGCCAAGGTAAGCTTGGTCAACCTCCAAACTGGGCAAGTCCGTTTGGGTCTGCTTCAAATCCAAATAACTCATCCAAGCTTTTTGGGATTCGCGATCGTGTCCTTTTTCGCTTTGCGCACTGGCCAAAAAGATCCAAGCTTTGGCGTAGGTGGGATGCTCTTTGACGAGTTGTGTGAGTTCGACAATGCCCTCATCCAAGCGCATCTGCGACAGATGAACACGGGCATGGCTCAGTTTGAAGTCCAAGCTGATGGAGTTTGACTTGGATTTGAGAACTTCGCCAAGGAAGCTCTCCGCCTCTGAGTTTCTCTCCTCCATCAAAGCCAATGCAAGCCACAAGGGGTCCATGGCTTTGGGATCGACTGCATGGCCCTTGATGACGGCTTGCATGCTGCCATCAGAATTTTTGGCCATCAAGCGCATTTGACCAATCACGCTCCATGCGGTGGCACCAACCGATTTAGAGGCTTTGAAGCTCTCCAAAGCGTGCTCCACGATTTGGGCGGCAGTGGATTTGTTTTCCACACGGCTGTACTGATGGGGGATCGAGCGCAGCATATCGGGCAAGTCCTCTTTTGGGGTCAGTTGAATGAGCTTTTGAAGAGCAGGCTCTGACTCATTGACCCGACCCAAAGCGAGCACAATTTGAAAAACATAGAGTTGGGCCGATTTGGATTTTGGATTGCTCGCACTCCAAGCCTTCGCCGCTTCCAAGGCCGCCTCGCCCGAACGAGCTTGAAGGGCCAATTCAACGGCGCGTTCAAAGAGTTTTTCATCCCCAGATTTTTTGGCCACATCGAGCAAAAGGGAATAGCCTTTGGCGGTGCTGCCTTGAAGGTTGTACATCTCGCCGAGCAAAATCTCAAACATCCACTGAGCATTCAAATTGGAGTTGAGGGATTCACTTGGGGACTTGCTCGGCTCAAGGGTTGGGTTCAACGAAGGAGATGAGGGCTGGGTGGGTGCAGCTGCAAGGCGTTGATGAGGCAAGTTTGATCTTGAATACAGGCTTTGCGCAGCAGCGGGTCTTGACCCAAGTGAGGTCGCCAGGCACACCGCTGCCAGCAACAGCAGGAGAGCGTTCAAGAAGGTCTGATTGTTTTTTGACACTGAGCCAAACCAGTAAAGGTGAAGATTGGAAATAATTGTAGGCTTCATTCGCGGTGCAAAAGTCAAGGATTTGGCGTCAATGGGGGGCATCGTTAAAGGGGTTCATTGCTTCCATGATAATCGCATCTTCAAGCCATTGAATTCATCATGCCAGAATTACCCGAAGTTGAAGTGACCCGTTTGAGCTTTGCTGACCGCATCCAAGGTGCTTTGGTGCTGGGTGTGAGGCTTGGAAAGCCCCTCAGATGGCCCTTGTCTTGCAAGGACAGCCGTTTGATTGGCCAGCGCGTGCTTGGGGTGAGGAGGCGAGGTAAATATTTGTTAATTGACTTGAGTGAAGGGCTATTGCTCATTCATTTGGGCATGTCTGGCGCTTTGCGATTTGAGGCCGACTTGGGTGAGCCCAAGCTGCATGATCAATTTGACTTGGTCACGAGCCACGGGACCCTTCGCTTGCACGATCCTCGCCGCTTTGGCGCAGTGGTCTTCAGTGAGAGTGAGCAAGGACAAATGGCGCAAAAACTCTTGTCCAACCTGGGCGTGGAGCCACTGGAGGGATCTTTTGAAATTGACGTTTTTCACAAGGCCTTGCGAAGCAAAAAAGCCAGCATCAAGCAAATCTTGTTGAGTGGTCAATTGGTGGTGGGTGTGGGTAATATTTACGCAAGTGAGGCTCTCTTTTTGTCGGGCATCAGGCCCACGACTCGAGGCGCTGCGTTGTCCAAACCTCGCGTGGCCAAGCTGCATGCATCCATTGTTCAAGTCTTGACGCGTGCGCTTGAAGTGGGCGGTTCAAGCTTGAGGGATTTCTCCAACGCCAAGGGCGAGAGTGGTTACTTTCAATTGGAAACATTCGTCTACGACCGAGAAAAGGAACCCTGTCGGGTTTGTCTAACGCCCATCAAGATGATGCGGCAAGGTCAACGGTCCACCTTTTATTGTCCCCAATGCCAAAAGCGATAAAAACCCAATCCTCCAAGGAGCTCGCAAAAATCGACTTTGCAAGCACCTTGTGCGTTTGGCAAAAAAAACATGGAAGGCACGATCTGCCTTGGCAACAAGATCTCTCGCCCTACCCAGTTTGGTTGTCTGAGATCATGCTGCAACAAACTCAGGTCAAAACGGTCATGGAATACTTTGAGCGCTTCATGCTTCGATTCCCAAGCATTGAAGACCTTGCAATCGCACAAGAGGACGAGGTTTTGTCCATGTGGAGTGGACTGGGGTACTACTCAAGGGCCAGAAACCTTCATCAGTGCGCCAAAGATGTGGTCTCAATGCATGGAGGGCGCTTTCCCCAAACGCTGCATGAGCTCACGGGTTTGCCAGGCATTGGGCCTTCCACGGCGGCTGCCATCGCGTCCATTTGTTTTTCATCAAGGGTGGCCATTTTTGATGGCAACGTCAAGCGCGTGCTCAGTCGGTATTTGGGCTTTGAAGAGGACTTGAGTGTGGGCATTCACGCCAAGGCATTGGGCTTGAAGGCGCAAGAATTGTTACCTAAGAAGGACGCGCTCATGCCCGTTTATACGCAGGGCATCATGGACTTGGGGGCGACGGTCTGTAAGCCTAAAAATCCGTCCTGTGAATCTTGTCCAGTGGTTCGGGGTTGTGCTGCACACGCAAGTGGTGAGCCAACACGTTTTCCGCTCAAAACCAAAAAAATCAAACGCATTCAACGCCGACTCTTTTGGCTCATTGCGGTGGATGGGTTGGGGCAGGTGCTGGGTGTGAAGCGCTCAGGTGCTAAACCCTCAGGGATTTGGAGGGGTTTGTATTCTTTCCCTGAGTTTGAGAGCGAAGCGGCTTTGAGGCAGAGCATGCCAAGAGGTGTGTCTTTGCAAACATTGGAGCCCATTCGCCACGAGCTCACACATCAGTCCTTGGTGATCGAGCCTTTTGTGTTGCGCATCAAAGGCGCATCAAAAACCAATTTGGCTCTCCATGAGAGCCTCCAGGGCTTTGGACAGTGGATGGATTCAAAAGCGTGGTCAGTGGTGGGCGTGCCCAGGCCCGTTGAGTCTTGCTTGAAAGAGCTATTTTGAGATCAACTCACAAGCCCAATTCTCGGTGACGTTTCAAAGTGACCCATTTTTGAGTAAAACGTTGGCTGAGTTGCTCGACCAAATAGACCGAGCGGTGTTGTCCTCCGGTGCAACCGATGGCAACGGTGACGTAACTCCTGTGATCTGAATTCAGGGCATTGAGCCATTGGGATAAAAATTCCTCGATTTGGTTGGCCATCTTTCCAACCAAGGGCTGTTGAGCCAGCCACTCAGAGACGGGGGCGTCCAGACCCGTCAAGGCTTTGAGTTCAGGCTCGTAGTGGGGGTTGGGCAACATGCGTACATCAAACACATAGTCTGCGTGAACCGGAATGCCTTTTTTGAACGCAAAGGACTCAAAGATCAAAGTGAGTTGCGCCTCTGGTGCGAAGACCAAACTTTTGATGTGGCTTTGGAGTTGGCTGTTTTTCAAAAGCGACGTATCGATGATGTGCGAAAGCTCCCTTAAGTCGCAAAGCAGTTCGCGCTCGAGATCAATCGCTTGCTGCAAATCGCGCTCCATGTCAGCATGTGATGAGGCATTGGGCTTTGAGAGAGGGTGGGGTCTTCTGGACTCTGAGAAGCGGCGAATGAGGGTGGCCGTTTGGGTGTCTAAAAAGAGCAACCTCACGTCCACATTGGCTTTTTTGAGCTTTGCGATTTGCTCTGGAATCAAGGGCAGGGATTCGGCACTCCTGGAGTCCATGGCAATGGCCAATTTGGTGGAGCCTTTTTGGGTTTCCAAATTGACAAAATCGATGAGCAATTCGGGCGGCAAATTGTCCACGCAAAAGTAGCGAGCATCTTCCAAGGCGTGAAGCGCCACGGATTTGCCAGAGCCCGATACTCCGGTGATCAAAATCAATTCAATCGAGGATTCGCTGGAGTTCATTTCTGTGAAGCCTTCGCTCGTTTTGGTTTTTCCGCGGTGGGCTTGGGAGTGTTTTGAATGACTGAATGTTTGCTCTCGAGCATTTCTTTGGCATGTGCCATAGAGACTTGCGAGTGACTCTCGCCACCCAACATTCGCGCAATCTCAGCTTCTCTAGGAGCGCCCACCACAGGGGTCACTTCACTTTGACTGCCCGCGCTAGAGCGTTGTTTGGAGACCACCCAATGGTGATCGGCGCTGGAGGCGACTTGGGCCAAGTGGGTGATGGCCAACACTTGTCGATCTTGACCCAATTGCTTGAGGAGCGCGCCCACCGTGTGGGCCACGGTGCCGCCAATGCCAGAATCGACTTCGTCAAAAATCAAGGTTTGGGTGCTACCAAGCTCACTGGTGGTGACCGCGATGGCCAAGGAGATGCGAGAGAGCTCGCCACCAGAGGCCACCTTGCTCACAGGTTTAGGCGTGCTACCTGGATGAGCGCTCACCAGGAATTGGACATCCTCCAGACCATGGGCGCTGGGCTGAGAGGATTCAATCAGACTCACTTCAAAAGCTCCGCCTGGCATCCCGAGTCCTTGCATCGCTTGCGTGATGGAATGGGCAAGTTTAGGAGCGGCTGTGTGGCGAGCTTTGGACACGCCTTTGGCAACACTTGTGAAGGCGTTCAAAGCGGCGTGAAGTTTGCGCTCGAGCACTTCCACATCCAAGGACTCTTCCAGTTTGCTGAGTTCCTCCCTCCAGGTTTGAACAAGCCCTGCAAGATCTTCGGGTGGCGTTTTAAAGCGCCTGGCCAAGCTCAGCCACAAGGACAATCTTTCATCTAAGCTTTGGAGTTGCTGAGGATCAAGGTCTACATTTTTAAGCCATGCTTGGACGCTGTGAGCGCTGTCTTGGGCTTGTGCAAGGCTTGATGAGAGGACCTCAGCAATCTCGCTAAACTGGGGTTCAACGTGGGAGAGATCTTGCAAGTGGCGAAGTGCATGAGAGAGTTGACCCAAGGCGCCAGAGTCTTCGGCTTGCAGTGCCGTGAGTGCAAATTGGGCAGCGTCCAAGAGTGACTGTGCATTGGAGAGCCGTTGATGCTGTGTGTTCAATTCTTCCCAATCCCCAATGACGGGGGAGAGTTTTTCAAGCTCAGCAATCTGCCACGTCAAACGCTCTCTTTCTTGACTCCGATTGGATTGAGAAAACAAGGCGAGATCGAGTGCGTTTTGTGCCTCTTTGTATTGGAGCCAAGCGTTTTTAAGTTCTGCGGTGTTCATGCCCGCATAGGCATCCAAGAGCGCGCGAACTTCTTCTGCGCGGGTGAGGCTTTGCCAGGCGTGTTGGCCGTGAATGTCGAGCAGTTGCTCGCCAATGGCCTTGAGTTGGGTGGCGCTGATGGGGCTTGCGTTGAGCCAAGCTCGGGATTTGCCGGGGCCATCCAAGATGCGTTTGATGAGCCACTCATCGGCAGACTCAAAGCCTTGGTCATGGAGCCACGCGAGCAGTTGAGGCTCGGGCGTGAAGGTGACACTCACTTCGGCCCTTTGCGCTTGTTCGCGGATCATTCCCGCATCGGCCCTTGCTCCAAACGCAAACTGCAAAGCGTCGATCAAAATCGATTTGCCGGCTCCTGTCTCGCCGGTCAAAACCGTGAACCCGTTTTGGAACTCGATTTCGAGCTCCTTCACAATCACAAAATCCCTTAAGTGAATGCGACCAAGACTCATGGAGCCCCCTCATTCCAGTGTAGTTTTTCTCTCAAATTGTCAAAATAAGTCCAGCCCTTGGGGTGAAGGAAGCGAACGCTGTGGGGACTGCGCTTGATGCTCACACGGTCTCCGATCATCACCGAGGTCAAGGACTGCATGTCAAAGTTCACGCTTGCCTCACGGCCTGAGACCAGCTCCATCACAATTTCTCCCGGATCGGCCAAAACCAAAGGCCGGTTGGAGAGGGTGTGAGGTGCGATGGGCACCATGGCCAAGCCCTGAAGTGAGGGGTGAAGCAGTGGTCCACCGGCTGAGAGAGCGTAAGCCGTTGAACCCGTTGGTGTGGCAATGATCAAGCCGTCTGCCCTTTGATTGGCCACGAAGTGGCCATCCACTTCAACGCGAATTTCCACCATGCCAGACGTGGGTCCGCGGTTGAGCACAACATCGTTCATGGCCACGGTGTCAAAGACACAATGTCCAGCACGCCAAACCTGAGCGTGCAAGAGGGATCTTCTGTCCTCAACATATTCACCTTGCAGCATGGGGGGCAAGGTGGTCTGCATTTGCGCCAAGACCAAGTCAGTGATGAAGCCCAATCGACCTTGGTTGATGCCAATCAATGGAACGTCATGGGGGGCCAAGCGCCTTCCAAAGCCGAGCATGGTGCCGTCTCCTCCAACCACCAAGGCCAAGTCGCAAGTGCGCCCGATGCCATCCAAACTCAGCACCGGGTGTCCGCTCAAACCATTGCTGCTGGCGGTTGTCTCCTCAATGAAAACGTCGCAGCCTTCTTTGTATAAAAATTGCGCGATGTTTTCAAGGATATCCCTAGAGATGGGCTGCACACCGGGGGGTGTTGACATTTGGTACTTGCCCACCAAGGCGATGTGTTTGAATTTAGATTTCATGGTTGAATTAAAACACTAAAATGATGGCTTATCATGACAGGCATGGATGAACGCTCAAGGTTACTGTTAAAAGCTCTGGTGGAACGCTACATCAGCGAAGGCCAACCTGTGGGCTCTCGCACCCTCTCCAAGGCGTCGGGTCTGGAGTTGTCGCCTGCAACCATCCGAAATGTGATGGCTGACTTAGAAGATTTGGGCTTGATTGTGAGTCCCCACACCTCATCGGGCCGCATTCCCACAGCCAAAGGATACAGGCTTTTTGTGGACACGATGTTGACGGTCCAAAGAGACGCCTTGAACGCACCGAGTTTGGCCCCAGATCAGCCCCAAAAGGTGCTTGCCAATGCGGCTCACATGCTCTCGGATTTGTCGCATTTTGTAGGGGTGGTGATGGCCCCTAGGCGCAGCATGGTCTTTCGGCATTTGGAGTTTTTGAGGCTCTCGGACAAAAGACTCTTGGTGATCATTGTCACGCCTGAGGGAGATGTTCAAAATCGTGTTATTTTTCCCGATGTGGATTACACACAAGCTCAGTTGCTGGAAACGGCCAATTACCTCAATACCCATTTTTCAGGCATTGCGCTTGATGAGGTCAGGGCCAAGTTGGGTACAGAGGTCGAGCGCTTGAGGGGCGAGATTGCCACTTTGATGAAAGCTGCAGTTCAAGTCAGTGCCGAGGTCATGAGCCAGGACCAAGGCGATGTGGTGATCTCGGGGGAGAAAAACCTGCTGTCTGTGAGCGATTTCTCAAGCGATATGGGGCAGCTCAGAAGGGCCTTTGAGCTCTTTGAGGAGAAGGCGCAACTCATGAGGCTCTTGGACGTTTCGGTCAATGCACCAGGCGTGCGAATTTTCATTGGCGGCGAGAGCCAAGTGGTGCCTTTTGAGGAGCTCTCCATTGTGAGCGCGCCTTACCAAGTCAATGGCGAAGTGGTGGGCACCTTGGGGGTGATTGGACCGACCAGAATGCCCTACAACCGCATGATCCAAATCGTGGACATCACATCCAAATTGGTCACCAACGCTTTGAGTCACGGCTGAGACAGTATGTCTCCAAGAGCTTTAGCTCATGGCCTGGCCAATTTGGAATTTTCAAGAACTTTTTAAAATTTTCAGAGCCCATGCGCGCTCCTAGTACAATATCCACTTCGGGCCTATAGCTCAGTTGGTTAGAGCAGAGGACTCATATTTTTCAAATGTGCCTTATGCGTGGAAACTGCATAAGGGATGGTGTCAAATTCGGCGAACGCTAAGTGCAAAAATGCATATGCCAACGCCGAGCCAAGCTTGGTGAGAAATCGCCTTGAAGGTGTAGAGACTTGACGGCACCCACCTAAGGCTTCGTGGCTATGGTGAAGGCAAAGTCCAGGGAGTAGCGAAAGCTGCACAAACCGGAATCCTTTGGTCCCTGGTTCGAGTCCAGGTGGGCCCACCAAATTTTCAAAAACAAAGTATTGTTTTTGAAACTCGACGATTCAGCTTTCTCAGCTGCTCAAGTGTGTGCGACTTGAAAGAGCGTGGATAAATGAACCCCATCTACAACGTTTGCTTGATTCAGCCCGCGCAATACGAGCACTCAAAAGCATTGCTGGAACTCGCCGAGTTGATTCATTTCTCAATTCGGCAACTGGGCAAAGAGTGCGCTTTGAGCTCGAATCACGTGCCCCATGACCGCATCAACATCATCTTGGGAGCCCACTTGCTTGGGCTTGAGTTGAGAAATCAAATTCCCAACTCCTCAATCATTTTCAATACAGAACAACTCTCAGATGAGACAGCGCAGTGGACGCAAGTCATCTGTGAGTGGGGGCGTCACTTTGAGATTTGGGACTACAGTTTAAAAAACATTGAATTTTTCAAACAAGTTGGCCTACTCAATACCAAGCACTTCAAAATTGGCTATCAAAGGGAATTGGAGCGCATCAAGTTTGATGATGATCGCCCTATTGATGTGCTTTTTTACGGTTCTTTGAACGAGAGGCGTATTCAAATTTTAAAATCCCTTGAAGCTGAAAAAGTAATCGTCAAAACCCTCTTTGGTGTCTATGGTGCTCAAAGGGATGAATGGATTGCAAAATCAAAAGTGGTTTTGAACATGCACTATTACCAGTCGGCTTTATTTGAGATTGTGCGAACCTTTTATTTGCTGACGAACCAAGTGGCGGTGGTGAGCGAGAGAGGAGACGTGACAACTTTGGACTCTCATCTGGAGGAGGGGCTTTGCTTGGTGCCCTATGAGAGCATTGTGGCTCAGTGTCTGTCGCTGTTGAGTGATCCTCACGAACGCTCAACCGTGGCAAGAAGAGGTTACGAACACATTCAAAAATTTCCCCAGGGTAACTTCACCCGTGAGCTCGTGTCCTAAGGGGACACAACTCACTACAGTGACCTCAAACATCGATCAATTCAGGCGCTAGTCCAAGTCTTTGGCGTTCCACCATTTTTTCTATTGCGCGCTCGAAATTCAGTGTGAACAAGGCCGTATTGAACAAGGGACTGCTTTTTCGCTTGAGACTGAGTTTTTCACGTATCGATGATCGATGGCTTGGGTTCACTCCCAATTCTTTTGCGATGGAGATCATCTGAGCAGCGTCTTCACCCACCAATTCCGGCATCTCCATGGCCCTCAACAAGCTCTCGCTCACTCTGGAGGCAAAGTGCGAACCCTTCTTTGTCACCACGGGAACACCTGCCCACAAAGCATCAGCGGTCGTTGTGTGTCCGTTGCAAATCAAAGTATCCAAAATCAAATCGGCATGCCTGAGCCTCTCAATGTGGTCTTGAGGCATGGCAAAAGGTGCAAATATGATTCTGCTGGGGTCAACGTCAAGGCTTTGAGCGGCTTGCATGAGTCGACTCTTTGCAGTGTCACTTTGACTGAGCATCCAAAGCACGCTGTTTGGAACCTCACGCAAAACGCTCATCCAAACTGAAAAGCTCTCCGAGTCAATTTTGTAGGATTGATTGAAAACAGCAAAGACCAAGGCTTCTTCAGGAAGCTGGTGATCGATTCGGGTGGTTTTGGCAAGCGGTTCGAAGCGTTGATTGTCATTGCACTGATAAGAGTGAGGGAGGCGGCATAACTTCTCTGAATAATGTTTTGCGCTCTCATCGGGTGTGACGACTCTGTCAGAAATGATGTAATCAACATGCTCAGAGGCAGCGCTTCCAGGAAAGCCTAAATAGGCTGCTTGCACGGGTGAGGGGCGATGTGAAAAGATACCAGGTCGCCCGCCACCAGTGTAGAGTTTGAGATCAATCAAAATGTCGATCTGATCGTTGGCAATTTTTTGTGCGGCTTCCAAGTCCGTAAATCCAGAGATGATTCTGTGATGATCGATGGCTGAGAGAAACCTTCTTCTGTATTCTGA
>Ga0208618_1000012_pt1 | contig 105940 bp, 113 predicted proteins | sample CryBogCBE18Jul08_FD_184585 | JGI IMG/M metagenome (GOLD analysis project Ga0208618, IMG submission 184585) | Freshwater microbial communities from Crystal Bog, Wisconsin, USA - CBE18Jul08 (SPAdes) | ecosystem: Environmental > Aquatic > Freshwater > Lake | place: Crystal Bog, Wisconsin, USA...
GGGCAGGTTCGGGGGCAGGAGGGGAAGGAATACGATCCACCAGTTCGTTGGTATCGGGATTCTTAAATTGAATCTTGTCTCCAGTCTTCACGACATTCCATGCCTTTTGAGATCCAATCGGTCCTACCAGGACTTGGGGCATTCCCTGTGCGTCCAATGAAACATCCAACGTTGGATCTACTGCTTTCACTGCGCGTTCAAGTTCAAGCCGTGCCGTGTCATCGGAGGCCAGAGGCGGTGGTGGCGTACGAAGAGTTAGTCCTCCGGGACGAGCCGCCGCTGCCTCTTCAGCCTCCCTCATGGCTGCCGCCGGCGCAGGAGGCGGAGGTAGCGGTCGAATTCGAGCATCGGGTTTTTTCGCAACACGACGTAACATGGGGTTCTCAACTATAAATTCATCCGTTGGTGGTGGTGTCTTCTGAAGGGGGTTCTCAACAACACGAGGTAGTCCAGGTATGGTTGCAACTCGCGATCGCTGCGAAGCTAAATATGCACTAGTTTTCGATCCTGGAGCACCGGGAGCAGGACCAGGGACTGCGGCGACTTGTGCTTGGACAGCTGCTGGATCTTTCCACAATAAAGCTGCGGCGCCGATGCCGAGCAGCTCCATTGCAATCAGTGCTTCACCGACGCTGACCATTATATCAATGCTCTACTTTTTTGGACTTAAAAGAAAGGGAGGGAACACTTAAAATGTCGAAAGACGTATGGGCCGTAGGGCGTCCTCCGATCGAGACAGTTTCGATGCCTCGTACGTATCGCGAGGGGCGCCCAAGTGGACACTATGATCTCGTAATCGTAAGCCTTGTGCATCAGTCTGCAGATATGGTCAAGTACTTGGCGGCAAATCTGCAAAAGTATGTCAAGGGACCGTTTCTATGGGTGGTGCATTACAATCACTCGGATTTCATTGACGAACGTGAACTTCCGGACTTTGCATGGCTTCATCGTGAACCCATTGAAACACGAGCCTTTACCCGGTCCATCACTCACGCCGTATGTCGATGCATGCAATTTGCGCTTGAAACGACAACCTGCGTAAATTTCTTGATGATGAGTTCCGGGTCTTCTTTTTTCCGAGAGTATCGTGTTCCTATCACGCCGTACATTGCATTCTATTCGCCGGAATACCTGCTCAATGACGGAAAGATCCTGCTCCACCAGGAGCCGATCCCGATGGGCAAGGCGAATGGACGTGGATGGCATTGGAATGTATTTTCAACGGACGATCATGTGAACGAACTCTTCACGCGCCGCGGATTTCGCTGGCTGCGTGGAGGTCAGTTTTCGGGAACGATGTTTCCATGTGAAGTAGGTATGCAGCTTGCGTACGATTTCATGACAATTGAAAAGAAACTGTTCGACCCGTTCATTCACGATTATCCGGGCGAAGAAATCCATTTTGCGACATATGCATACAATTATGCGGTTGAAAGGGGTCTGACGATCCATCCCAGCGAGACGATCATTTCATGGGGTGCGGGATATAATATCGAGTCACCCGACACGATCCGGGCCTACCGCGAGGCTGCCCGTGTCTTTCCGGGCATGGGTCATATCGTCTGCAAGCTAGCCGAATGGACCTGGCATCCAGTCCGAGCGTTCCTTAATGGTGACGCCGTGTGAATGCGTGTCCACTGTGTGCACGCGCAGACTTCTTGCGGGACACGATACGCCCCCACTTGTTCATCTTGAGATCCTTGCGCGTCAGACCACCCGGAGTGTGGTGGGCCGTGCCGTGCCACACCTTACGACGAGACCCAATGGCAGACATCCGACGTCCACCGGCCATAGACTGGGGTGCAGGTGCAGGTGCCGGGGGCGGAGGCGGCGGGGCACCAGAAGGTGCAAGACCAACAAGTTTACGAAGGCTGTCCATTTGTGTTTTACGCAGACTTTTTAAATGTGCGGGGTAAGAACTGTGCAGGTACCGTTGGTTGCGTGGGTTCCGTGTACCCAACCTGCTCGATCTTTCCGCAATAGATATCGTTCGTCCACTTGAAGGGAAACTCGACTCCGTGTTCACCTTTTGCGTGCAAGTGAGGAAAGCTGTAATGAATTAGCAGGTGATCGACGATTTTATTGTACAACTGGCCGGACAGAAAATCCTGGTCATGGCCCATTCCAATCGAACGCGGGTTCTCTAGAAATGCTTGGTATTCCGCATGGAGGTTGAGACCAGACTCCTTGCGAAGTCCCCATAATCCACCCATCATGGGCGCCTTGTGTTCACTGTGGTCGCGAATCGTATGTGCCCAGTATCCACTCTTCAAAAACGCCCGGATCGCCCATCGGTCTTTCCAGTGGATGCGACTGTCTGCATCGCGGACAAGCATGGTCTCGACGCCAGGCTCGTCAATGGCATAGAACCGATGAATCATGTTCGCAGGTCCCGTGACTCCAGTGTACCGCAAAATGACATTCGGGGCAGTTGCAAGATGCTGGATGTACGCGGGGTCGACATCGGATCCCAAGTACACAAACACTTTCCAGTCCGGAAAGTATTTCAAGACCAAATTGATGTTCTCATTCATTGGATCCGGATAGTACCGAGGATTCTGGGGGCCATACAGGCAAAAGGAAAAGACATTTACCATTACCTCCTTATACAGATACAATGATTTCCGGGAAAGCGTTTATGAAGGAGTGTAGGTGGTCGTATGATTCTCGATACCCCCCGGCGACATTCTCCTTTCCAGCTGCAAATACGGGGGATACAGTCTTTTTGAATGGAGATTATGTCAAGGATTTCGCATCGGGGCTGTATCGGTTTCCTCGCAAGTACTTTACATTCGTGGTTCACAATTCGGATCAGCAATTCGACAAGCAAAAGCTCGATATGCTGCTTCCCTTTGCCCAGCACATTTATTCGATCAATACCACCGTTACTCACCCCAAGCTGACAACAATTCCACTTGGATTCCCCGATCGGGACCTCGAGTGGCTGGCGACCTATGAACCGTCCAATGTGGAACGCACAGTTCCCGTGTATATGAACTTTACGATCCGCACAAATTACCAAGCCCGGAGTGCGTGTTTCAACGCCTTTCCGAATGCCGAGCACGACCCACCCGAGTTGAACCGACCGGAGTATTACCGCCGCCTCGAGTCTGCACAGTTTGTCCCTTGTCCAGAGGGAACGGGCATTGACACTCATCGGTTTTACGAAGCTCTCTACTGTGGCGCAACCCCTGTTGTACTTCGGTCATGTCCACTGGTTTCTTTCTACGAGCAGTTCCCCTGCTGCATTGTGGATTCTTGGACAGATCCTCTCGTCGCACCCCCGCGGAAGCCAGTTACATTTAGTGTCCGCGACTACTTACAATGAAGATTGATCTTGCCATTCATAGTTCGGATTCAAATCCGTTCTATCTGGATTTCTGGCCCATTGTTTCCAAAATCTGGAAACTCAAGTTTGGAGTGACGCCGCTGCTCGTGTATGTCGATGAAAATCATAACATTCCGATTGACACGACATATGGCATCGTAGTCAAGCTCAAGCCGGTTCCGGATATTCCCGTTCCCTTCCAGTGCTGCTGGGCCCGATTCTGGATTCCATCACAGTACCCGGACAAGGTGTGTATCCTGTCCGACATTGACATGCTGCCGATTTCCCGGCGGTACTTTACGGGATTGGTCGAGCCGTTTCCCGATACCAAGTACATTCACCTGAACCCGCAACACGATTACATGCCCGTGTGTTACCATGTTGCAAAGGGGTCCTTGTTCACCAAGGTGTTTGATCTTCCGGAAACGTGGGCCGAATCCGTAAAGCGAGTCAGCGACTATAATGAGGGATACAACCACGTGCTCAATGACGGGACCGTCATTCAGCGCTGGGGTGTGGATGAAGCCTATTCCACGTACAAGATGAAGGTGTATCACGATCAGTCTATTTTCGTGATGATGGGACGTGGAAATTCGTTTGCGCGAATCGACCGCCATGAGTGGCATTACCAGCCGAGTGATATTTACCGGGACGTTTATGCAGATTCCCATTGCATCCGCCCCTACTCGGAACACAAGACGGAGATCAACAAGTTGGTCGAATTCATTATGGAAGAGCGACCCAAGGTTTATCGTCCATTCGCCAACACATCCCTGACAAATGCATAAGACCGGGCGATTTTATGTTCAACATCCTCTTTTTGAATATCTGAATACGAAGGAGCTTGTGTCGCCAAGAATGGGAACACAAATTCCATTCGGAGTGAATTGAGTGCGTCATCAATCGGACTTTCATCGTCAAATGCTAGGACTGCGTCATACGAGGATGCAGTATACAGAACGCAATGTGTTGTGGATACATGGTCAGCATGCAAAAAGGTGAGATCGCCTTCAGTTTTCCATGTCAAGGGTTCCGGTTCTGAAAAGTTTGCAGATCCATTCAACACTTGGATTCGTGGGTGTCGATTCAAGTAGTCCACCATATGGTTCAGATGCTTGAACAAGAACCCATTCTGAATCAAGAACTTGCAATCGTCTTCCAAGACCAATACGTAGGGTTTCCCGGCATTCTTGGCCATCTGAATAATTTTTTGATGGGATCGCAGACAGCCAATTGCACCATTCGAATGTGCAACAGCATCGACAACCTTCAAGTTCAAGCAGGGGTACAATTTATGGTTCTGCTGTATGAGTTTCATCCGATCCGTTCGATGCGAAAGATGGATTACGTAAGCGTCCATTACCTTAATGGAAGCGATTCTTCGCGCCCATTTGGGGTTTTGTGTTTGGTTCTTCTTCGTGGTGTTGGACCTCTCGGCTGTCTCTAGTTGCTGTAGGCCAGGCCACCCATGCCGGACATCACACGCAGCACGTTGTAGTTGACGGCGTACACGCGGACCTGCGCCGTGCGGCCAGAGCGCACCGTGTTGACGGAGACCGTGAGCTGCAGGGTCGCCTTGTCGATACGCGAGAAGTTGCAGCTGCCGCTGGGCTGGTGCTCCTCCGGCTTGAGCGCGAAGGAGTACACGCAGATACCCGGGCTCGGGGTACGCGTGTGGTGCTGGAACGGCTGGACGATGCTGAAGTAGCGTCCCTCGCGCTCCGTGAAGCGGTCCTGGCCGTTGAGCTGGATCTTGGCCACCTCCGTCGGGTTCTTGCCCGTGCAGCGAACACCCGAGTCGAGCACCACCTTGGCGAGCAGGTAGTTCGTCGTGTCCTCGAACAGGTAGGCCTGGTCGTTGCCCGACGAGCCGAAGTTCGTGTCGAGCCAGCTGGCGCCCTGGAGGGACGGGCCAACCTGGATACCCACACCCGGGAGGTACGGGCCCGAAGGACCATCGGCCGTCGTCGGCACGTTGAGCGTCGAGGCACCGCCACCCAGCGAGCCGCGGGCGAGCACGTCCATGATCACACCCTCCGTCGAGAAGTCGTCGGAGTAGTTGAACGGCTGGCATCCGTTGACCTCCTGGATGAAGGAGGACTGGGCGCCCGGGTTCGAGCAGTCAATGAACGAGTCACGCTGGACGACCCACACGAGCTCCTTGACCGGGTGGTTAAAGTTCAGCTGGATCTTGTTGCTCGAGCTCGTGATCGACTCGGCACCCGTGAACTGCAGCTGCTCGATGAGGTACTCGTGCGACTGCTGGGCGAAGCGGCGGCGCTCCTCCGTGTCCAGGTAGACATAGTCGATGTAGAGCGACGCGGCCGTCAGGGACTGGATCGCCGTCGTCGCCGTGCCCTCGTAGTAGCAGCAGTTGACCCACTGCTCGAACTCCACGTTGATGCGCACCTCGTGGTACTGGAGCGCGATGAGCGGGATCGCCAGGCCCGGGTTGCGGCAGAACCAGAACTGGAGCGGGATGTACAGCGTCTTGGCCGGGGTACCCGCACGCGGCGCGCACGTGTTGGTCAGCTCGGCACCGGCGCACGACTGGTCCAGCGCGTAGCCCTTGCGGTCCTTCATCAGCACGAGGTCGTGCGTGTTGCCGATCATGTCATCGAGGCCCTTGATCGTGCCCGCATCCTGGGACAGCTGGGTCCAGATCTGCATCCAGTCGCCGTACTGGCGGTCGATGCGCTGGCCGCCGATCTCGAGCTCAACCGTCTTGATCAGACGGTGGCCCACGTAGTTGAGCCAGCGGAAGCGGGAAACCGTCGAGTTGTTCGTCGACGAGAGATCGATCGTCGGCAGAACCACCTGCACGTACGTGCGGTACATCAGGTCGGCGTTACGGTTGATGATGGCCGTCACGCGGCGGTTGAAGTCCGCCTGGCCGTTGAACGTCACCTCAATGGACTCCATCGCGAAGTTCGTGTGACGCTTGAACAGCACCTTCCAGAACGTGATCTGGGGGTTACCGGAAATGTAGATATCCTGCGCACCGTAGCTGACGAGCTGAAGAAGACCACCACCCATATTGCTTGTTGTGTTCAATGCCAATATTTTTTTCTTACGGCAAACAATCTACACACAAAACACAGGAAGGTGGAATGCGGATTTATGCAGTCAATTGCGACCGGGGGCGCGGCGAGAGGCTGATAAAAGCCGCAGAACCACTCGGTCTCGACATCGTGCTGGTCCCTTCCCCGTTATGGACAGATGAAGAGGTGCAGCGTCGGGGCAAGACGTGTTTCGAAAGGAATACATCCTACCCCACCGGATGTGCAGCAACCATGGGTCATATGCGTGCCCTGGCAGAGTTTGCAAGAAGCGGTGAACCACTCGGTATCATCATTGAAGATGACGTCCGATTCCACAAACACTTTAATAGGCTAGTGGATGCATTGACTCCACACATGATGGAAGGCAATACAGATGTCTTGTCGCTCGGGTACGTTAACTTTCCACAAGGTGAATGGTCCTGTGTGGGCGGAGAGTATATTATCCGGAATGTCGGAACGTCCAATCCATGGGGAGCACAATGTTACATGGTCACGCATCGCTATGCCAAGTACTTGTCTGATCTCTTTTCCGTTGACGATTTGGCCATTCCATTCAAAAATCATTTTGTGACCGACTGGGTCTTGTTTGACACGCCTGAACTAGGATGTCGTCGCGATGCCATGCTGTACCCGATTGCTATTGAATCACCGGATGAACAAACCATTGCAGGAAGTACGAACAAGGCGGATTTGTTTGCGTGTGGAATGAAACATGAGGATTTCTATCTTTAGCTCATGATCATGTGAGGCACGATATGCATGGCCTCCAACTCTTGCATCCACAACTTCATGGCGTACGGAATGGTCTTTTGCACAAAGTCCGTCATGTTGCCGCACGAACCACACGAATAGATTCCTTCTGCCGGGTTCACGACTGCAAGAGTGCCGCACGTCTTGCAGATTCCCGTGAGGAATGGGTCAGACACATCCATCAGACGCTCCTTGGTAAACACCGAGGCACCGTGTGAGATCATACAATCACGCTCCATCTCTCCCACCCGCAAACCGCCGTCACGACTCCTGCCCTCACACGGCTGACGAGTGAGCGAGACAATGGGGCCGCGGGCGCGAGAATGCTGCTTGTCCATCACCATATGCTTGAGGCGCTGGTAGAAGGTCGGGCCCATGAAGATCTCGGCTTCCATCATTTCGCCCGTCTGTCCATTGTACAAGACCTCATTGCCGTACGGATGCATGCCCAATTCAGCCATTTGCTTCCGGAGCTCATCAACCTTGAGATGGTTATACGGCGTGCCATCTGCAAGCGAGCCCTTCTTGGTACAGATCTTACCAAAGATACACTCCATCAACTGTGCAATTGTCATGCGGGAAGGAACCGCGTGAGGATTCATAATCAAGTCCGGACGCAACCCGGATGCTGCAAAGGGCATATCCTCCTCATTCAGGAGCATACCAACAGTTCCCTTCTGACCGTGGCGGCTTGAAAACTTGTCGCCCACCTGGGGAACACGCTCGGACACAACGCGGACCTTGACAAACGGATACCCATCTGAATTCTTGTCCTGCCACACACCATCAACGCGGCAAGGCTCGGAGTTCTTGTGCGTGGTCGAAGCGTCGCGGAACGAGTACCCGGCCGTATCATGCCGGAGATTCACCACCTTGCCAATCACAACATCATTCTCCTGGAGAGTTGCATTCAAGATCGGGATACCATTCTCATTCACGGCTGCATAGCTCGTGTTCTTGTACTTGCGAGTACTCTTCTTCTCGGGACGCATGAACTTTTCCTCCCTGCCCGAGGTGACATTCCGATGCTCCTCGTCCTTGTACATGGTGTAATAGAGTCCCCGGAACAGTCCGCGATTCACAGCAGACCGGTTCATGATGATCGAATCCTCCTGGTTGTAGCCACCGTAACATGCAATGGCAACAATGGCATTCATTCCAAACGGCATCTCGTGCATCTTGAGCATGTTCATACTCCGGGTCTCGACAATCGGGCGGGTGATGGAGCAGAGAACGTAGGCGTTCTTGTCCAGACGCTTGGCAAAGTTGCTCGCGTAGATACACATGGACTGCTTCCCCATGGCTGACTGATAGGTGTTTCGAGGCGACTGGTTGTGGTCCGAAAGAGGAATGGTAGCTGCCATATGTCCCAACAGAAGCGATGGGTGGATCTCGTAATGCGTATGCGTCGTGATCAAGTCGCGCGTGAGGGCGATCCGGAGCGTCTCCGTCTCGGAGGCATCAATGTACTCGACGCATGTCTTGACCCAGTTATTCCAGTCCTTGGCTGCCCCGCCCGTCGGTGGCTGGGTGCCAACACGAAACACCGGACGCACAACACGACCACCATCCGTCTCGATGCAAATCGTATTCAGCAAAGTGAACCAGGCAATTGACGTATGGGGGTGAAGGCGCATCGAGTGCTTGGCTGCGCGCATAGCCGTCACGAGACTGTGAGGGTTGGACGTATACGCAACCAGAACACCGTTCACGCTAATGGATGTTCCGTCATAGACACGCGGGGTCTCCACCCACGTCAAGGGATAGTCGCGGAGAAAGTGGAGAATCGTGTGCGAGGGCACGTGCTGCGAGACCGATGTGAGCAGTGACATGGTCTTGACGATACCGACTGAATGACCCTCCGGAGTCTCGACCGGACACATGAACCCCCAGGACGTGCCGTGGAGCTTGCGAGGTGCCAACAACTTACCCGACTTTTCCACCGGTGTCTGGATGCGGCGCAGATGCGAGAGGGTGGATGCATAGGACATGCGAGCCAGAACCTGGGATACACCAACCTTGGTGGCGTTGGAGAGAGAGGTTGAGGATGAGGTGCCGAGTCCAAGCACGGTAAAGTTTCCAGTGGCCAGTGCCTGCTTCAACTTGCCCTCAATGGTCGAGAGCTTCAGGATCTTGTACAGGTTATTGATGGACAGAATCTCCAGCGGCCGCGGTTCACCCTTCTTCCAGTTATCGTTATTGACTTCCTGCACAAACTCATTGCGAGTATCGTTGCACACCTTTTGGAACAGCTGACGGAACAAGTGAGTTAACAGGGCACCCGTTGTGACAACGCGCTTGTTCGGGTAGGCATCACGGTCATCGAGTGGAATGTGCTTGCAATACGTCAGGAGCAGTCGACGAATCATGGACGCAGTCAGAACGGCACGACGGGCGTTCAAGATCTCCGGAGTGGTGATCTCGCCGGCAAATCGAACGTGAGGCAGGTACTCGGTCGTGAGCAAATGGCGAACATATGCACACTTATCCTCCTGGTTGGTGCCATACTGCAGGTGGTTCGAGAGGTACGACACTGCCTCTGTTTGGGTGAAGATTCCAAGTTCAGATGCGTCGCGGAACGATGCAGCCAGTAACTCGCAATGGGACTCGGTCTCGGAGCCCCAAATGAGTCGTGTAATCTCGCGATCTGTCACGACACCGAGGGCTCGAAAGTACACGACAACTGGAATGTCCTCACGGAACCTGGGGACACAGGCCATCATCGGGTATCCGAATCCATTGAACTTGGAACTCAACCGGATCTCGAGCTTCTTGGGCGGAGTGGTGAAGGACTCGTGCAGCGACTTCATTTCGACCGAATAGAGATGCTTGGATGTCGTACGCTTGTTCTGAAAGATCATGATCCGGTTATCCGCCACCTTTTCCTGGCAAAGGATGGTGCGCTCCGAGCCATGGACGACGAAATACCCGAGTGGGTCATGCGAACACTCGCCCATCTCGGCCAAGGATGCCGGGTAGTCCTTGAGGAGACACAGACTGGATCCGAGCATGACGGGGAGCTTGCCCATGGAAATACCCTCAAAGACCCGCGACTCCTCGTCAAATGTATCAAGCTTCTCGCCCTTGTAGGTGCGAGCCACAAACCGGATATCCGCATGCATCTGGGCCGCATAAGTGAAGTTGCGAATGCGTGCCTCTGCAGGAAGCATTGGCTTGACGCGTCCGGTCGCCTCTTGAAGCTTGGGCTTGGTGTAGGTGACATTCTCAAAGAGAAGACGGAACTCGTACTTGTACTTTTTCGTGGCCTCATCGAGTTCGTGCCACACCGTGATGGGAGGCGTAGACTGGACAATCAGTGGAATCTTGTTGCGAACGAAATCTTCAAAGGAGTCGAGCTGGTGGTCCACGAGACGACGAACGCCGCTTGCGAAATATGCGGATGCTGCTGCCCACTCCATGGTACTATGGTAAACGTTCTCCGTAAATAAAAGGTCTTCGTTTTTAACAATGACAGACACAAAGCCGGTCTACAAGATTGTCAAGACAGGGGGTCCTCCGGCTCCGGCTCCAGCTTCAGTCCCACTACCAAAGGCGGGAAAACGTACCCAAAAGACGTATCCCAAGAGCTCGTTGCGCATGACACGGAAGGCAGAAGGTGTTCGGGACCCTGCACGACCCCCTCCGTTTCGCAAGGGTACTCTTCGTATTCTCACGGAATCGGGTCGGAAAAAGCGTGAACGCAACATTCGTCGTACAGTTCGTTCAATGACAGATACACAGGCTCGTGATCATCTTCGCAAGGCGGGTATCAAGGTGAGCTCAAAGGCTCCTCCGCATCTTGTTAAGGAAATCTTGGATGGCGGTATGACAGCCGGAATGATTCCCGCATAATCAAATAATGACAAGTGTGTGGGGCCCGCTCGGATGGATGACGCTCCATTCAATGGCGTCCTTGTATCCCGACTCGCCATCGGACGCAGAGCGGGTATTAATGACCAAGTGGCTGACCTTGTTCCAAGAGACGATCACGTGCCCTTCATGCCGGGACCACTTTGCCAATGCGCTCACTGGGTATCGTGTCCAATTCCCCGGAATGATGAATTCGCGTCAATCCTTTTTGGTTGCAACATTTCGTCTCCATAATTCCGTGAATCGTCGTCTACACAAGCCCGTGTACTTGTCGGTCGATTCGTGTTTGGAGACCTTGCGGAATGTTGTCAAGACACGATCGACACAGGAATATCGCGGTGCGTATTACGTGCATATCCGGAAGCACTGGAGGTTGTTCCAAGATGCGTCGGGAATCGCGGCGTTACGGAAGATCAATGAAATGATCAAAGTGGAAGGGGAATATGCAACTTCTCGAAGCAATAACTTTGAAGTATCAATTGCCGAGGATGTCGTGGTCATTACGGATATGGAGGTGACTGCGGCCACTGAAGTGTCATTGCGCCCTCGTCAGCAGCAGGCATCAGGAAGGAAACTCCGATTCGTCGGCGGAGTTCTTCGCTTGCAATAAGATAAATGAACGTCTGGGCTGTGTATGTTGGACTTGCAGTCATTATCAGCACGCACCTTTGGATGCTGAAGGATATCATGCCCAAGGCAATGCAAACCTATCATGCAGCCGGCAACCTTGCCGCTGCGTTTCTCATCATTTACGGAGTGTTTTACTCCCCCACTCCGAAACAGAAGTAGGTGGGCGCGCCGGATCCCATGGCAAGTGAATCAACGGGTCAGACTCCCATGCAAATCGTTTCATCCATAACGGCCGTGTCTCGGTCTCTTCGCTATACAGGTAATCCCCCGACTTGGGCAAAATGAAATCAAGCTGCTCGGCAATCCCAAATGGGGGGTCCGGGTACTCCCACTCAAACTCCATCGGCTCGTCGAAATCCACAAGGGTTTGGACGAGTGGTGCCTCTGCATACGGGTACACCCAACACCAATCCGGAACTTCAGATGTCGTAAAGTACTCGAGCGTCCACATATACGTCTTCCAAAACGCCTGGACCACGGGCTTCCAATCCAATATACCATCAAGACGCAATCCGTGACGGAGTTCGAGGGCATACCCATCCTCGGACGGAATGGACTTGACCAAGACAGCCGTCTCCTGTTCAGCAGCCTTTTCAAGTGTCAAGTGCATGGCCCGCGCATGACCGTGATGGCGCAACGAGAACATTCCCAAAGTCGGCATAAAATCGTTCCCGAAACAGAGAATGCATTTGCGAACATAGTCGTCGACGGGCATAGGCAAGGCGGCAATCAGGGCTGTCACGGAAAAGGCATCGTCATCACGCAAGAGGTAGATATCGCCCAACCGGTGCTGGGCCAATGCGATCAGGACCAGATCTGCATCCAGCCCGTAGATGGCAATGCGACGCCTGGGGCCCTCGTACCCTCGCAGGTATGTGAACAACTTGTGCTCGCCCTCTCCACGCTCCAATGTCCCGGATACAATCAAATGCGGAAACGCGGCCCGCAAGGCTGCCTCCAACTCCAGCATGTAGGTCGTGCCCGGTGAAATCTGGTTTCTGTCAAACACTCCCTTGTCAGATTTCTTGAATCGACGGTACCGCTGCTGCACCATCTTTGCATATGGGACTAATCCATCGAATGCCACCACAATGGTCTTTGCCCGGATACGGTCCAGGTATGTCCGGAGTCCTTTCACTACGCTTCCGATCGGATCTGCGTCGTCAAGAACTGTGTGAATAAAACAATTAAAATCAAGTCCCAAGACATCACACTCAAACGTGTCATACCGGGTCTGGATGGTTCGGTGAGTTTTCAGCAGGGATGCAACATAGTACGGAATGCCCATTGTGTGTTTTGCGCACCTTGCATGTAATTACCAGCCAAAGCACGACTTGACCTTGGCCTCCACCGCCTTGAGCTGGGGCGGGATAAGCGACTCCACCTCCTTCTTGACGGTTTCAATGGCCTGGATAACGTGGGGAACAAGTGTCTGCATCAGTGCCTTGGCATCGCCCTTCTTGTCATCCGGGAGACCCGGGGCCGTGTCCACGAGGTGGACAAGAACGCCTGTCAGAAGCTTGGTGCGTTCCTCGTCTGTGACTCCCTTGAGCGTCTGGAAGTGAGCATACACGGCAAGAATGGTAGGAACCGGATTCTTGGCATCGAAGTTCTTGAAGAGCGTGGAGTCCGTCGCAATCTCCGAGGATGACGAGGGTGCAGGAACAGCCGGGGGCTCGACAACAACCGGCGCGGGAACTGCAGCATCTTTGCGGTCTTCAGCCTTGTCAGTGGACATTTTACTTTGAGTGAGCTAATAAATTTCCTGATATCACGTAAATGAGCACACCTGCACCTACAGGTATTCCCCCAGTTCCGGTTCCGTGTCCCGCCGGACAAGTGTTTGATTCAACGAGCGGAATGTGCAAGTCTTCCGTCGTTCCCACTGTTGCATCGGCTGTTGGAAACACGGCAACGTCTGCGGTGGATACGGCCGTGGTTGCCGGAACGAGTTTGTACACGATTATCCTCGTGTTACTGGGCAGCATTCCCCTGCTGATCTTCCACTACGGTGCGGCCAAGTTGTCGTTTGATACCTATGGCTCGTACCTGTGGGCCTTTATTGATTTCCTCTTCCCCTACCTGTACTACCCGTTCTATGCGATTGCTCTCAAATCTTCGGCTTCCGTTGGAAGTTCTCCCGCTGTTTTCGGAGGACGTCGTAGGAAGTGAAGACCTCGCTGTACAAGAACCGAACCTTCTCATCTAAATCCCGTTGCACAAAGATGAAGACTACGTACATGAAGACCATGCGCCCGCCAAATACTTCCACATACGTCTCGAGATCGCGACGGATCGGAAAGTAGGGGACAACATAATCTACAAAATACGAGGAAAAGAACGCTAACAAGGCAAGCATCGAATATTCAGACAAGACGTCGGCAACCTGCAGATACGAAGGAAGCTCTTTCCAAGAGTCCGAGTACTTTGGAAACAGATTGTCGACAAAGACTGACACGATTGCGCCTAGAATTGCATACACCACCGCAAGCATTACGATGTTTAGTAAGAGGTTTACGACATGCCCATTGATTTCCGGGGCGCGCCCGGGAAACGAAAACTTCATTACATTTTCACGAGAGAAGATATAGCTATCATGTCGTGGGGATACCATCTTATGCTCGACGTTGCCCGCTGCACCCCTCACACGATCCGTTGCCCTCGGACCATCGAGACCTTCACACACCGTCTTGTCAAGGAGATTGATATGGTTGCATTCGGCAAGCCCCAGATTGTCATGTTTGGAGAGGGAAACAAGAAGGGGTACACACTGGTTCAGTTGATCGAGACATCCAACATTTGCGCCCACTTTTGTGAAGAGACAAATGACATGTACCTCGATGTGTTTTCGTGCAAGACGTTCGATCCAGATGTGGTACGTATGGTCGTGGACGAGTCCTTCGGCCCGGAGAGAATGAAGCAGATGTTTGTGAAGCGTCAGGCACCCGGCCCACTCTTGCAGTAATTTTAACGAGATTACGCACACTCAAGTAATGCCTAGTGCAGAAGAGCTCCGTACATTATCCGATGAAAACAACCGTATCGATCTTTTTATCCGAACATCCGAACGCGAGGCAGCCGATGCTGCTCGTATGGGCGAGAAGTATGTGTTTATTGAAGCTCCATTGTACGTGTCTCGCGATAGGGTGGAGAATGTGTTAAAGGAGACGTTCCCCGGGTGCAGTGTCTCCCGTCGGACGTTCACTGCTTTTTACCGGATCTCGTGGGCATAAGGCCTTTATCATGTTCCTATCCTTTTCAGCCTGTTCCCACTGACCATACTCATAGTCGATCGTCTGCGTGGGGGATCCATTGGTATAATACAGCGTGATCTGCGATCCGAATGGAAATTTGGTTCCAAGCCAGACACCATGCAGCCCCGAAAGTTCAATCATTCGCCCTGCAACCTGAATTACGCGGGACATTTTGTGTATGGACTCCCAATGTGTTAAAACCTCGGATTACCGACGGCTACGGCGAGATTTCCGGGACTTGCGGGACTTGCGCTTGCGGGTACGTCCGCCCTCGAGAGGTTGGGGATCATTTTTGTCATCGACTGCAAGTGGATCTCCTCCATCCACGGGCGTAAAGACCCAATATTGTTTCTTGAGTTCTGTATGGACTCCTCCTGCAGATGTATCCGAGTCAAACAAGAATCCGTTCCCACCAAAAAACCTTGCAACGGGCGGTTTTCGAATGTCGACACTGTTCATGATTTTCTTCGTGTTGTACGGGTCGGCGTTTTTCTTCGGCGTCACGAAATACCGCTTTCCCACTTCAAGTGGCGGCATTTACTAAACGCTTCGAATAAATTCCCACTTCAAGTAGGAACAGATCTTCTCCCAGATGTGATCGTGCGCGATCAGTCGGTCTCGTGACTTGAGCAGCGGAAAGTAGACCTTGTACTCATCGAGATCCAGCAGCTCGAAAAACTTGTACAAGATGTACGAATAGCTCAAGAAATTGGTCCGGTCGTTCGGGCAATACAGCAGGAACGGTGCCTGGATTTCTTGAAACATATTGCGGACCTTTTCCTCGATTTCCGGGGTAATGGTCGGTGGTGGATTCCCGTTCAAACGCGACAGAATGTGGGCGGCGTGTTCGTAGTACTTGGATCGGCCCAGTTTCTTCAAGATTTCACGAATCTCCTTTTCCGTCAAGTCTGCAATGTTATTGATCCGCCGTTTCCGGATTTCAAGAACCACTTCGTTCATGACCTCCTCCGGGATCATGGTGGATTCCTTGGCTTGGAACTGGTTCAGAATCTCATTCAAGTGGTTGATTTTCTTGTATGCATAATTGTTCCGTTCCTTGGGCGGGTCCCGGAAGGAGGGAAAGTCCGAAACCACGAGAGCATACTCTTCCGATCCACAGTTCGGGCAGACCAAGATTCCCTCGGAACTGATTTCTTCGCGCGCAACATTGCATTGGTTGCAGTGTTCAGTCATTTGCTGGACAACATCCGGGCAGTTCGACAGTTTCATGCGTGTCACGTACTCGTCAAAGATCTGTTTGCGAGACACACCTTCAGCAGGAGCAGCAGAGGCAAAGAATTTCAGGAACGTATTGGCATCCTTGGGTGAAGCAACGGCTAGACTAGGGGCTTCCGATCGCTTGTAGTATTCCGTCAAGATGTCCATGTTCTTCAAGTAGTACCCCTCGATCGGATTGAGATGCGACACTTCCTCTTCAATTTCACGCACGCGTTTTTCCCATTCCGAGCATTGCAAGATCACTTTCATGTCGTTGGACGTTCGTGTTTCCTCGATCTTTTTACGCAGACCCTCGAGTTCTTCCGTTAACTCTACCTTCTTTGTCTTGGAGTCCTTGAGACCCTGGACAATGTCATGATGAACAGAGTCCAGCGTACCCATCGATGAGGATCCGGTTTCCCGAATCTTGCGGACCTTGAAGACGTCCATACCACTCGTTCAAGATATTCGTGTAAGTAAGTAATGCCGTTGCCTTTTAAAAGTTCAGCTGGCGACTGGGAAATCACTTTGATAAACGATGAGCTCTCGTCAGTCTCCTACAAGGGATCGAAGGTCTATCTTCCATCGGGAGGGCTTTCTGTGATCAAAAAGCCAGCTGCGTACCAGATCAAGTCGTCGGCTGACCAAAACACCATGATTCAAATCGACGAAGATGCGGTCACTGTTGAATCAAGGGGTACCGTTCTTGCATCTATCAGCGACTCTGAACCGTTGTATGAACTAATGAAGAATAACTTCCCTGCAAGCATCGAGTACAATGAAAATCCTCAACCACCTTCGAATCCAGGCTCTCCGGCCAGGCGTGCAGGTCGTCGCACCCGGCGCAAATCTCGTCGGACTCGTAAGTAAATGGCGTGGGCTTGGATCTTGATTGTAGTACTCCTTGTCGTTGCTGTAGGACTTTACATGAATGCCCAATCAGACCGTTTGGTCGGAAATTGTGCATCGTGTGCAAAAAAGAATACAGGCGGTGGGATTTGAACCCACGAGGATTTCTCCAGCAGATCTTAAGCCTGCCTCCTTAACCAACTCGGACACACCTGTTTGGCACTAGCAGGGATCGAACCTGCGTTAAGAGGTTCAAAGCCTCCTGTCCTAACCACTAGACTATAGCGCCATATATTGATAGACGGTTCCATGTAAAAAGGTTTTTTTGTGGATCTCTCTAGCAGCCGGGGTATCAGCAGCCGCAACAGCCGCGGGGCTTGCGCTCCGGCTCGACCTTGCAGTCGCAGTCGGTCAAGCTTTCCATGCCGCACTCTTCGCACACGTTCTCCGGGTTCATGATGGGCGGCACCGTCTTCGGGGGGAACTCGTACCCGTAGCGAACTACGTAGCACTTGCGGCAGTACGTCTCGTCCGTCCACAGATCGCTGTAGACTCCGCAGCCGCGGCACGGCTCCTTGTACTCCTCCGCGCAGAAGTTGCACATGCGGCCAGAACCGTCACACGTGCAGCTGTACTTCTCGCAATCGTAGCACTGGACCCTCTCCGCGTCGCCCAACTTGAGGTTGTAGTAGCCGTCGCACCACTGGCAGTAGCGCTTGGTCTCATCGAGCATCTGCTTGCACGGGCGGCAGACCGCCAATGTATTGAGCGCCTCGGCTACGAATCGGTTGCCACACTCGAGGCAGGTGGTTTCCCCGCACTGGGCGCAGAGAGGATCGTCGTCGCGGTAGCACGGGAAGTGTCCGTCAGGAGGCACGGATCCGCAATCTGCGCATGGGAGCTTGGGGATCCGGATCGGTGTCAGAGCCTTGGGCTCCCGAACGCTGCGCCACCACGTCTGCACGATGTCAGCCGCTTCGAGGTGGCACTCTCCGCAGATCGGTTCGTCTGTACTCGCCATCTTGGCCATCCGGAACGTCTCGTCGCAACGGCTGCAGACGTAACGGAAGGGATACTTGTGCCTGTTTGCACAGTCGTCGCAGTACTCGCCGCCGTCACGCGCATAGGCATTGTCGCAACCCATGCAGATTGGCTTGTACCAGCTCACCGGCTCCTCGTCCATGCCGAAGCGCTCCTGCCAGCAGTCGTAGCAGTAGCCGTTGGCAGTGACGTCGCCGCAGCCCGGGCACTCGGAAATTGTGGATGCCTCGCACTCGCACTCGAGGCACATGTCGTTGTAGGCGCTGACTTGGTTTGAGCACTGGGGCTCGCTGCAGAAGAAGAGGTGGTGGGTGATTGTGGGGGAAAGGATAGAGGATGTCATTTTGAATGTGGAGAATGTTGGGGGCCAATCTCCCTGTTCTTTACGAATACAGATTTCGTTTTCGACTATCCAACTGCCAGAACCGTTGCTACTTCCTTCATAAAGGATGGGTTGGTACAAACGGTCCGATATTTCCGCACTTCCCGCACGAGTTTTCCAAAGTCTTGATTGAAATTCACCGTCATGAAAAAGAGGAGTAAATAGGCAGACCGGTTAATACCGGCCTGACAATGGACAAAAATGGTTCCATTTGATTCACGGAGAAATTTGCGCATGGTTGACTCGAAGCGAGGGTACCAGTCCAAAATCCGCACATGGACGGAATCGAGAGCACCCATACACGCATACTGATCCGGGAACTTTTTCCGGAACCACAGGGGCGAATCTTCGGGGAATGCGCAATTAATTACATGCGTAATCTTGTGTCGCGCTACAAATGCAGGCGTTAGCATATGCCCCGCACCTAACAGAATACGCGGATGCACGCGAACGGGCGGCTGCCTGTACATTGACTACATAGGAGAAATTGTGTTTAGACGCCCATACTCGACAAGAACACAACCAGGAGGTGAGAAATCACAACACTTGCAGCACCGAGAATTGCCGCGCCCGTGTAACTTACGACGCCTCCGGATGTGTATGCATTCGGAAAGTACTGGAGCAGGAGATTGCGGGGGGTCGAGAGCGAAATGAGTGCAGCCGCCAAGAAGAAGCAAAAGTAGATTTTGAGGTTCCGAAACATCCAACCCATCGCGGGGAGCGTTGGCTTGAACGACGGTGTCATACCGGATGTGGGCCCGGGACCGGACGGCATCGGCACCGAAGGGCCAGCCGATTGAGGACCTTGGGGACTAGGAAGCAGTGCGTCAAGGGATGTTGCGTCGTCCATTTTTGTTTATAAGGAAGACGCGAATTCACAAGATGCGTCCTCGACGCGGAAGCGATAGCACTTTCCGTCAAACTGACTTACCTTGGTCGTTGCATCTTGGAGCGGGACTGCAAGTTGTGTCTTGGTCTCGTAATTACGGTGGAAAAGCAGGGCTGCGATTCCCAGCCCAATAATGAACGAAAAGAACGATGCTCCTCGTTCAAGTACTTGGGTGATCATTACTTGAAGGATGCTAAAAGATTGAACGATTCTGGCTCGGTTGTGCACGGAACTTCAACCGGGGTCAGACGAACACATCCCGTATCCGTCGTATAAACAGTCGAGGGATCCGTCGGAGTTGGCACACGTTTCTCAATGCGTGTGGGTGGAATAAAAACAGTGGACAAGACGAGACCCGTCACAAGCCCGCCCACAACCCAGTGAAGTTCAATCATTACTTCCCGTCGACAATAGATTCTGTTCCTACCATCTTGGATCCCGGGGCAATCACAAAGAAGTAAAAGAGAATGTCGACAAAGGCAGTTGCAAAGGGCACCGTAGCTGCCATGATTGCCATAAAGAACTTGAACACGGGCGAAGAAACCCAGGATGCGACTCGAGCAAAGAAGCTACCAACGTCACTGAACCGGCTATCTGACGAATTCAATCCAGCATCAAAGTTTTTCGTGTTTGTGTCCCAGATCTTCCACGCATAGATGATATTGACGACCCACAAGACAATGGCCAAGAATCCCATGACACCAATGGCTGCCCACACGCTTAACTGATAGGCCATAGACTGGGGCGCGCACAAGATCTGTCCCCATGTATTGTACTCGCCCAGCGTTACAGTCTCTGTTGTCTTGTATGAATCGGTATGCCCGCCTTCCTTGTCCGTGTATTCGACATAGAACTGGACTGCCGGAAACCCCGCCTGCTTGTCTTCATCTTCCGACGTTGTCAGGAGTTTCTTGGTCCGGACTTGAGTGTAGATGGGCTGGACCTCGAATTTGACAACGCCGCCACACAGTTTTGGAATCAAATCAAGGACATCAACGGTATCCTTGGCCGTCTTGATCTGGGCAACTGTGATTTCGGTAACTGGTCCCACAGCTGGAACGTGCTGATCCATTGTTATGTTGCAAACACGAGATTTGCCAGTCCACTGACAATCCGGATAAAGTTGTAGGACTCAACGTATGTAATCACGTCGTAGGTGTAATTGAATAAAAGTGACCCAGTCGACGTTTGCACAACTGTCACGACATCGGACGGCGGATACAAAAGTGCTCCTGTCGTCGGATTGATAAGATTCAAGTTTGCAGCAGGGATGATCACGGGGTTCTGGTTGAAGACGGTGGAGCGAAGAACGCAAACCTGGGTCGCACCGGCAATCGCAGTGCTGGATGGCAGAGGCTGCTGAAGTGTAAGACGCAGCGATACCTTGTCGATAAAACTCGCATTAAAGGCGCCACTCGGTTGGTACTGATCATTGTTCAGTGCAAAGGAGTACATGTATACGCCCGGGAGAACGGATGACGAAGTACCGGTTGTGTGGCGATACGACTGCAAGAGGGAAAAGTACGACACGGGTTTGGTATAGAACCGATCCTTGCCGTTAAAAAGAATGACACCGTCGATCACGCTGTCCCTCGGCGATACAGACGTTATCTGGTACTGTCCGCTCGAATAGAGAGACGAGGCGATACTCAATGTATTCGGCGTAAAGGGTGCGCGATCGGGGTTCTGCCAGTTCGTGTAATTATCCCATTGATTGTTCAACTCCATATCGGTACGACGCGCGGCGAAAAAGACACGCGTGACCAAGTTGAAAGCCGGGAGTTGAATTTCAGTATTGGGTCCAAACTGTCCCGTGTTGGAAAAGGTACGGACCTCCTTGAACATGAACGTCTGGTCTGCAACGGCAAGCTGGTTGCTCTCCGTATCATCGAGGGAAATGAAGTTGCATTCCAGGTAGGGATCCGAGAAAAAGGTTGTCACCGACGGATTGCTGGGCGCACCGGCAGCTGTAGGAGGCGAGAGGAACAACTGAAGCGGGTACAATCCAGCCGGCTCGATGCGCTGACCGTACGTAGGCGACGACGCGTTCGTATCAATAATCGTATACAGGTCCTGAACGGCACGGAGCGATACGTTGATAAAGACCTCGGAATTCTGGAGGGAAATCAACGGAAGAGACAGTCCGGGGTTTTCGCAAAACCAGAAATGAAGAGGGATGATGAGTTGACGGGACCGGATGCTCGGTTCAGGCACGGTGGTCATGGGTGCGGCAAGGCCAGTCGTGCTAGTGACGGCGATTGCATGAGGGTATTGGTTTTGGCGGTCATATGCATTTGCCGGATCATAAATTTCGGGCACATTTCCAATCATTTGGTCGACAAGGATGCGCTTGGCGGCATCGTGGGTAAAGTACGAATAAAACTTGAGGAATTCGCCGTTAAGACGTTGGATCGAGACACCATTGATTGTCAATTCAATGTAATCGATCAAATTGTACCCAATGTTCTTGATCCACTGAAATTCATATCCGATTGCCGTGCATCGAGGATCATATCCGGTGGGAGGAGGCGAGACGGAAACGAGAGGTGACCAAATATCCGGCAGTGTCAAGACCAGGTAGCAGTCATTGACAAGCTGACCGTACCGATCGATGCGTGTCGACAAGAGTCGTTTAGTTGTGGGTGCAAAGTCAAGGTTGGACGTTCCAAAGGTTAAGCGAATATGTTCCATGGCAAAGTTGGTGTGCCGGCGATAGACTGTACGGAAATGAGTCATGGACGGTTTTCCGTTAACCAGTTCATTCTGTGCCCCTACGGACACCAGTTGCATCAACGCCCCTGGCATTTGTATCTAGGCGCACTGATTCTTTATATGCGAATAAGCAATGGAAGAAGGGTTCTCGTTGAGCAGAGGTCCGATGGGTCGAGCACCGCCACGTGATGCATGTCAAGAGGTTTGGGAACGAGGCTACAAGGTAGTTGATCCTGACCTTTTATACAAAACATCGATGCCGTGTTTTTCTAGACCCGTTAGATGGCCCAACGGAAAACGTTACTTGGTGTTCCCTCCCGAACGAGAAGACTTGTATATCAACTACGTGTACGGAATGCCCCTTTACAAAGACATCGGCGGGTTACCACAAGGTGTGTACACGTGGATCTTGTATAAGACCGGACCAGGGTCACCGGTTCAACTGGCGATTGCACAGGTGGACTCGCCACTCGAGATTGGAGTCAATCATTCAGCACTTGCCATGCGTGTAAAGGCAACAACAATCCATGGAGCCGGTGAACTTTTAGTTGAGCTTGCCGGAGTGTACTTCAATCTAGAATCCGGTACGTTTACTCTTAATTGGCTTAATTCGCGTGATGGAAGTTCCTGCGAACGCGCAGAGTTCGAAGAATACCTCAAAGCTAAATTCCTAGAGAGAGCACCAATTGCAGTGTACCGTGAAAAAACATACATCAGTACATTACAGTTTACAAAAGCCTCTCTTGAGCTGTATGCTGCTGCCGGATTCAGAATAATGGAGATGCCACCTGGTCTAGGCCTAGGTGACGGAAAAGATAGGAATGGTATGGCGTGTTCCTCATTTGTGGGGGATTACTTGTTTGTCGTTTCTCACACTCCAGAAGAGATCGACAAATACCTCGAAGCACAAAAAAGAGTGATAAAGGATGCGTTCAAAAACGACACCGCCGACAAGGCTCGATTTACTGCATTATTTTCAGTACTAGGTCTTTCAGAAGATCGAATTAGACAGCTTGTCCAGTGAGGCAGCACAAGCTCGTATACGTAACGGGACCGATTGCGACATTGTTCACATTGTTTGAAGCCGGAGGTGCCAGGCGGCTCGTGTACACGGTCGCAGCATTTGCCTTGACCGAAAGGTACATGCTGTTGTATTCGCGATTCGGGGGAGGCGGGCTGGTATTGTAGGTGGCAGCAATAATCTGCCTCTTTTTCTGCGTGACATAGTCCTGCATGGAGTTCACTTGGTGAGACATTCTGATTTATAGAGAACGGAAGAGAAAACGCAAACCATGCGCTTCCTCTTTATCAGTACACACGTTGATCAGACAACCGGGTATTCCAAGGTCGCATACAACATGCTTCGCCAGCTCGGGTCTCTCGCTCCCAAGGTTAAGACGTTCCATTTCGGATTCCAGCGCCACCCGAATCGCCCCGGCCACCGCAAGATCCCGGAGGGTGTCATCGCGTACGATGCAGCCGCGAATGAGGATCCCAAGGAGGAGGGCTTTGGCTTCAACAAGATCAAGGAGTATGTGGAGACTGTGACGCCGGATGTGATCATGATCTACAATGACCCCCTGATCATCTGCAAGTTCTTCGAGGCGCTGAAGCTCGATAAGGACAGCAAGCCGCCGTACAAGATCTGGCTCTATGTTGACCAGGTGTACCACGGTATCAACCAGGGTCTGATCGACGGCATGAACCAGCACGCCGACCGTATTTACTGCTTCACGGATTCGTGGGCCGAGACGTACTGCAAGTACCAGGTCAAGGATCGTAGCGTGGTGCCGCAGGTGATTGAGCACGCCGTGGATCCTACCATGTTTACGAACATGCCTCGGGGCGAGCGCGCATCTCTTCGCACGAACTTCAAGATTCCGTCGGATGCACTCGTGTACCTGAACATGAATCGCAACAGTCAGCGCAAGCGCCTTGATGTGACCATCATGGGCTTTGTGCGTCTCTTGAAGGCTGGCTCGGTTCCGAATGCCCATCTCCTGATTGTCACAAACGTCAACCCCCAGTCGGGAGCATATTATGACGTTCAGCGTATTTATCAGGATTCGCTGACCAAGGATGGTCTGTCCGTGGATGAGTATGCAAAGCGTCTGATGGTCGTGGATACGGCACCGCCCAATGTCATTAACGACGAGACAATCAACCAGATCTACAATCTGTCGGATATCGGCGTGAATACCAGTGACGGCGAGGGATACGGTCTCTGCCAGCTCGAGCACCTGTACACGGGCGCGCCGCAGGTGGTGACGGATGTCGGAAGCTATGGTTCTTTCCTCGATGATACGGTGTGCGACACAATCAAGACGACGCCTGATTCGCGCTACTACTTTCCGGGTGGAATGCCGCTTGGTCTGTATGCTCCCACGTTCGAGGTTGGGGCAGTTGCAACTGCACTCGAGTCGGCTGCCAAGAACATTGACACTCGTCGTGCGGCCATTGAGAAGTATACCTTCAAGAGCTGGGCCAAGGTGTGCGACCCGTGGCTCGAGGATGTTCACCAGGCAAGCACATAACGGACCTTGCCCTCCGATTCACGCTGACCCACCTTGATTAATCGCCGATTGTCCTCATAGGCTGCCGGATCAAAAAGTTCTTGCGAATCAAGATCGTATAAGAACGGGATCCCCTTGATCATGGCCTTTTGCAGGCGGCGATGCTTGCGTGACATGTTGCGCAAGTAGGATTCATCCTGGTCATCTGACTTCAACGAAGGCTTGAAGGCAAGTTCATCACCACGCACAGTGCTATCAAACCGCATACATGACAAGACAGGCTTTTCGCGACTATGGAGTTTCCGGTGAACTTCGCAGTCGATGGCAGACTGTTTGAGCAAGGTGCCAATACGCTGATTCACCAAATCCTTCTTGTAGGTCACGTCGTACAGATATTCGTCTGTGGACATGAAACTTTCCACGGGCTGACCTTCGTATCGCTTGGTGGATGTATCCGCCTTGCGAATGGCTGCAATGTTGGGAAAGTCGGATGTCTTGGCCTTCTTTTCATTAAAGACGGACAGGTAAAAACTGACCCTGACTGTCCGCTCCTCCTGTGGCAAGGTTGCGTGGGAGCAAATACGAATGGCACGACCAATTACTTGATCATGGCGTGCAGGTGTCCAGTAGGGCTCCATAATGTGAACATGCCGGACATTGGCCAGAGTAATTCCCTCTGCGCCAGACGATGAAGCCATGAACAGGCACAAAATCTTCTTACCGCGCGAGGCAATGCTGGTCTTGAGTGATTCGGGGAATTTGGGCTCGTATCGTCCATTGAAAATCTGGCGGAAATATTCGCGCTCTTCTTCCTTCTCTTCGCCAGAGTAAAAGGCATAGGCTGGTTTGTCTGTCATATTGGGATCTTCAACCCACTGACTGTTCTGCTTGACGATCTTGTACGGCTGCCACCCATTTGCATCGAGTACGGCGGAAAAGACACCAAGACCTTCGAGTGTACGGTACTGTGAGTACACGAACTGATTGCGCCACTCGGCTCCATCTCCAATGTCGAGATTGTCGAGGATCCGGAGAATTTTAGGCGCACAACTGGCCAGTGCCTTCTTGGACAGGTACTTATCTGGATTCGCACGCAACGCATTCAGCAGCTCGGGTTTATCGAGAACAGACTTTTCATCCTCTTCATCCTTTGACGTGTACTGGGCGCGCAAATCGGCCGGGATTGCATAATTGCACACGAGACGGGACTTGACACGAAAGGACTTGAAGTCTTCATTTAGGGGATTCTGTGTCTTTTTACTGTTTGCCTTGAGCTCACTCCAGCGTGTTTCCAAGTACAAGGTGAATTGTTCCTCGGACATTTCCACCTTTTCAAGCATCTTGTCATCCTCCACGCGCCGAGGGAGCAAACGTTCATCGGCACCCTTGAAGTACGAGACTAATCCCTGGATACGTTTCTGAAAGAGAAGAGGGTTCTTGATGTTGAGACCATCGAGAAACATGGTTGCGAATTCTTCGAAATTGGTGGGCAAACACTCGAGCTCTTCAACAGTGACGCGATCCACAGCAATATCTGATCCATTTTCAGTATCAAACTTTTTCTTGATACTTGTCACCCAATCAGATGCCACGGGAGTATACGGCATATCCTTCTTGTACTGCACTGCAACACGCTCGCCCGTCTTGTTGTACACGGTGGAGAACTGGGGAGGATTGCGCGTGACCATTGCAACCTTCTTGACTGCATTGAACTCGATCGTGTCCACGTCCCGCATCTCGCGCAAGGTCGTGGTCATTTTGCCTTCGTCCCACCCCTGCAGATTCTTAAAGGGGATCACGATACGCTCAATGGGTCCACGCAACAAGTTCATCAAGTATGCAATTTCATTGGGACGGTTGATCACGGGCGTTCCGGACAAGGCAACCACTTTGCATCGCTTGGCACGGTACAGGGCCTTGTACACGGGCTCGATGACACCCTCCTTGTCGGCGATACGGGAAATGAAGTTGTGAACTTCATCGATAATCACTACATGGTCTTCGTACGGGTTCGGTCCGTCCTCGGTGATGAGCTCTGCAACCTTGGCGCGAGTCAAGCCGTTGTAATTGATGAAACTGAAACGACGATTCAAGACGTCGATGACTTGAGCGCGCACAACATCTTGATCCGTCTTGGGAAGTGCAGAAAAGTTAGCCGCCTGTCCGGGTGCAGTAACAAAGTACCGTCCGTACTTTTCCAGGAATTCAGGGGAGACGCCGAGCGCAAGGGCCTCCTCCTTGTTACCTTCAGTCACTTGCCTCGAACTCCAGTTTTGTTCAAAATAGATCGGGCATGTCTGGAACTCGCCCTGGTAATTGGTACGCAGGGAGGCTGGAGTCATGACAATCACCTTCATGGACGACAGGAGTGACTCGGCGATTGCAATTGACGAACATGTCTTGCCGGATCCAAGACCGTGATACAGCAAGATGCCGCGGTACGGGGTCTCGATCATCATATAGTCCCGGACCAGCTTTTGGTACGGTAAGAGCTCGCGTGACGTTGTTTGCTTGAGACACAGGTCGACATCCTTATCTTCGGCGAGGGGGTCCCGGTCTTCGCGACGGTACTTGAGGAAAATACGAGTGATGGAGTCGGCAAATGCTTTCCGGTTCGGTAGAACGTAGTCCATTGTTTTTCGTTGCGATTTGATAATGGAGCCGTTCACACGGAAAAATCATCGCATTTGGATGGTCTCCTTCTATCTGTTCCTAATGGCACTCTTCCTGTACGTGAAGCCGTCCGCCGCGTTTGGTCGCGAAGGGCGGATCCGTCCGTTCGGGACGGGTACAAAGGATGCCACGATCTTTCCAGTATGGTCATGGGTCTACGTGATTGCCGTGGTGTCGTACTGTATCACCATTTACTTTGCAGGCTACTCGCTCTCATAAGTCTCGACAATCGTCTTGAGCGTATTGAGCATTTTTTGACGCTCGAGATGGTGAGGACGCACGAATGCGCTACACTGGTTCAATGTCTTCCACCCGATACCTGAAATTTCACGCCGCTGCATGTACGTGAACCGCTGTGTAAGATCGATCATGCCACCCTGATTCAAGAGACCGACAAAGTAGACGTGGCGGTACTCGATGCCATTGAGTCCTGTAAAGGTCTCCTCCAACACCACATTGCGCAAGAGCGTGTAGGCTTCTCGGGGAATGTTGGTCTCCTCATTGAACTCGCGAATCGCACATTCAACATCAGTCTCGGCGCGTATTCTTCGTCCCTTGGGGAATCCCCACTCGGGTTCCGGATACGGAGATGGACACTTTCGAATCAGTGCTTCCATATCGACACTATTGAACTTGTCGCGCGCCTGGGTAAATTCTGCAGTCATGTGGTCTTCCCCCCACGACTGTTTCCAGATTTCCTCAAACGTCAGTGTTTTCAACATGGCCTGCTCGGACTGGGTCATGTTGGTCACAAGTGTTTCCAGATATGACAAATTTTCAGGGTCATATTTGCCCCGGAGAATTTCGGCAAAGCTCATGCTGTCCTTGCGCCGGATCATGAGAAGACATGCAGTCGTAAAGGATGCGGGAAGGCGGGTCGTATCGAGAAGAATGATACCGCACGACAAGACAGGTTCGCCACATGTCCTGAAGACGTGACCCTTTTCACCGCAATTATTGCAATACATTGCCATTGTACTTGAAGCTCGTATCGGAGGCAAAGTTCGTTTTTCCATTGCTAGTCATAATAAAGTTTCCTTGTAAGCATCAATGGCAAGTCCCGGTTATTCAAGTGTAACCACTAACTATGCGTCTACCAGCCTCGGACAAGTGCCTGGGGGCAAGATGTCTGCAGTGTGGGTCGTGGGTGTCGCGCTTCTCGCGATTATCATTGTCTACTTTTTGCTGCAAACGACCAAACTTTCCTTGACGAGCTCCGTTCCGGTTGTGACGAATACCGTGGATGGATCCTCGGCAACCATTGTCAATGCATCCTCCTTCCCGGCATCCCAAGTGTCTGATTACGGAATGCAGTTTTGGATGTACATTGCAGACTGGAACTATCAATTCGGTCAGGACAAGCCGGTGATCCAGCGCGTGGACCCGACGAATAACTCGATCATGAACCCGAGTATCTTGCTGGATGCCATGACGAACAGTCTGCATTTCAATATTAGCACGTATTCGGGTGACTCGACCGATTCGGGGGCTTCAGCTCCTGGTGGATCGGGTGGATCCTACGACGACAAGTTCACGTGCACGGTGGAGAACGTGCCTATCCAGTCGTGGTTTGCCGTGTCCCTAACTGTCTTCCAGCGCAATGTGGATGTCTACATTAACGGCAAGCTTGTCAAGTCCTGTGTGCTTCCGGGTGTGCCCAAGCCTGCACTGGGCAATGCGACCATCGGTGGATCCAAGGGATTCTCCGGATCCGTGTGCGGACTCACAGTTACACCGGGTCAATTGGTGCCGGGCGATGCTGCCAACTTTTATGCCGCGGGAACACCGTGCTCGTCGAACCCGGGCGGGTCTGCAACATCCACATCCCCTCTCTTCTCTCTCTTTGGGTACACGGTTGTGTTCCAAATCAACAATGCAGATGGCAAGAATATCTTGTAAGTTTACACATCACCCACTTCAACAAATTATGAAGATTCTCCTCAAGTGTCCAACACGTGCCCGTCCCCAGAAGGTGATGGACACGTTGAACAAGTACATGAACCTAGCCAATCGTCCGGACCAGATTGGTGTTCTGGTATCATGTGATACCGACGACACGACCATGACCCGTAATCTGGTTCGCGAGGAATTGACACGTATTCTTTCCAAGGCTGCATGGTCGAATATCGTGTATGGAAACAGCAAGTCCAAGATCGAGGCGTGCAATGCAGATGTCGCATCGGTTCCGTGGGAGTGGGACGTGATTGTCCTTGTGTCCGATGACATGATTCCCCAGGTCAAGGGGTACGATGACGTCATTCGTTCTCATATGATGACCTTTCCATCTACGGATGCGATTCTCTGGTTCAATGATGGGTTTCAGCAGGATAAGCTGAACACCTTGACGGTCTTTGGGCGCAAAATGTACGACTCCTTTGGGTACCTCTATAACCCTGCCTACACGAGCCTCTTTTGCGATACGGAACTCACGGATCTGTGCCGCACGAAGCTGAAGGATACGTGTTTGTATGTGCCTTACTGCATTATCCGCCACGAGCACCCGGCAACAGGATATGGTGGAATGGATGGTCTGTATCAGACAAACAATCAGTACTTTGAAAAGGACCTGAAGACGTATATTTCTCGCAAGGCGTACGAATACGATTGGTCTGTCTTGATTCCTACCATCCCGGGCCGTGAAGAGAGGCTGCAGACGCTTATTAAGCGCATCCGTCACATGTGCAGCGTCCACGAGATCAAGGTCGAGATTTGTCTCAACTTTGATAACCGGGAAAAGAGTGTTGGCTTGAAACGTCAAACCCTCTTGCAGGGTGCACAGGGAAAGTACATGTCCTTTGTCGATGACGACGATGAACTCACCGACTTTTACTTTGAGGATCTGAAGGCAACGATCGAGGGAGGGTACGAGTGTATGCGCTTGCGTGGCTCGATTACCCCATACACCTTTACCCACAGCATTGCAAACGTCATTACAGGGTTCATGGCACGAGGTGAGGAGTTTCTCCGTCCTCCGAATCATTTGAATCCAATGATGACCGACATTGCCAAGTTCATTCCGTTCAAGGATGCAATTCGTGGAGAGGATCTCGATTGGACTCTGACTCTGGCTCGCCATGGCTTCCTGAAGAACGAGTACATGCCATCGCACGATCGCATCCACTATGTGTACAATGTTCGGACACCGGTGAATCAGCAGACGATTGAGTATCAGCAGACGCATACGTACGAGGAAATGCTTCAGCGGATCTGGATCGGGGCGAATCCACCCCCTCGTCCACCAAGTCGCGGAGGACTTCGTTTGGGCACAGCTGGATTTACGCGCGCCTAATTTTTACGCGGTAAGACACAATGAGTCTGACTAACATCGCAATGGGGGCCGGAGTCCTTCTATTGATCGGTCTGGGATATTGGATCTATACATGGATGACAGGTGCATCGGATCCAACCAAGACCATTGTGCAGAATGGATCCGTGTCGGGCCTTGTGGATACAGACACGACAACTACAATCCCCAAGTCGTTCAACCAGCCCGAAGGTGCTGTGTTTTCATATGCGGGGTGGCTGACAGTTTCGGATTTCACAATCAATTACGGAACCAAGCGGCTCATCTTTACCCACAATGATTGCCCGGGCCTGTACCTCGATAGCACGTCCAACTCCTTGATGCTCGTTCTGAATACGTTTGGAGCAACCGAGACGGTTCTGATCCCGAACATTCCAGCCAACAAATGGATCCACTTTGCCATTGTCGTCAACCAGTATTCAGTGGATATTTATATCAATGGACTGATCCGGCAGCACCATACGCTCAACCAGCTCCCCAAGCAGCAGGATGGAAATGTCGTGATTGGATCGGCATCGACGGGATTCCAAGGGTTTGTGTCCGGATTAACGTACTATAGCCGAGCCCTCACAACAACGGACATTAAACTGATGCAGGGATCGGTTCCGCCTAACCCGGCACCCGGTCCGTCTGGACCGCAGTACTTTGCAACCTCGTGGTACACTGGGTAAAAGATCTAGTACCAAGAGTAAGAAGAATGTCCGCAGGAGGACAGCGCGGCACCGACCTTTCCGGAATCGTGACAATGCGCATTCGTGATGCTGCAGACGTTACTACTCAAAACAAGTCTAAACAGTTCTATCAGATGTTTTCGACCGGGACGGTGAATGCATACAGCAATCGCACGCCAAATGGAAACAACAATTACATTGACCTTCTCCGCGGAGTCAAGGAGTGCTCGAACTGCACGGGTCTTCCGTACCAAGACGCAATTACATTCAAATTTAGGAATTAGCGCTTAAGAGTCTTTTTCAGTAAGTCGCGAATCTTACGACGCCTGGTCTTGTCTCCCGGAGTGTAGTTGAAGAAGGACGCAAGGTACTCGGGCGATTCCTTGTCCTTCGACACCCTTGCATACAGGTCTGAACGATGCTTCTTCATATCAATTAACGTCTCCTGATGTCCCAAGCATTCCTTGGGCGTCAAGAGGGCGAATTCGCGAGATCCATGATCTGCCAAATCTACAAGACGTTGGGCCACACACAAGATCCGTGTCAGTTCATCTTCCGGTGCATTCGTGTACATGTATGCATAGAAGAACTGAAGCAAAGTTGGAATTGACGCAACGTGGATCCCATCTGCCGTCCGGTGGTAACTGTGGCACGCCTGGGTCTCATAAAACCGGATCTTGACAAGTCCATTCTCATCCATGAAATCCGTGCGCTTCGGAATCAGTTCATTGCCCTCTGTCACGTGTGTCGCCTTTCCCTTGGTAATGGCTTCAATTGTAGGAGCTTCGGCAAGCAAGGTGACGGGTGTTGTCCAGTGGGTCCGCTTGGCATGGACTTCAGCAGCCGAGAATCCCAGCAAGACGATCGGGTGGGTCTTGAGCAGATGGATCACTTCCTTCTTTTGATCCTCGTCCAGTTCAGTCCCCACCTTGATCTTTGCCGGGCATGTCAGTGGATAGTGTTTATTGAGCAACTGGAGACGCTTGTACACCTTTGTCCAGCGAGACACATCGCCCTTTGGACGGGACAGCTCCAGGTACATGCTCATGCGCAGAAAGTTCGGGCTCACATAGTGGATTCCATGACGCACGATATCCTCCTTCCACAGACGATCAAAGATCTTGTTCTCGAGATAGGTCACGTCGGCAACACCCTGGAATTCCGAAAAGACCTTGAACGTACCCAAGTGCATCCCCGGCTTGACTTCCACATTTGGGATCTTCAGGGCACTAATATGATCTGCAATCATCATGGCATGCTCCTGGGGCGTTTCACTGAAAAAGTCGTAATCCGGAACCTCTTCATCAAAGTCGTAGAACTGTTCATGTTCCGGCAAGAGGTTGTTGATTGCCGTTCCACCGTAACAAAGAACCCGGTGATGCTTTAAAAAGTCCTCCACCAGTCCCAAGACTTGCCGAGTTGTAGGGTCGGCAGCCGCTTCACGCTTGTTTTCGAGTTCAAGCTCCTCGACAAGTGATTCGATGGTGTCCATTATAAAAACGGAAACAATATTGTTTTTTTCCTTGCGAGGCAGCAAGATGCCCAGTCGGTATAATCTTCGTCGGCGTACCAACAAGACCACGTGGGTCAGCGACGAGACCCTAAAGAAGCCGGAAGAGCCCCCGAGCGACTCGGACGAAGAAGAGTACACTCCTCCGTCCGAGTCCGAATCAGAAGCCGAGGCAGAGACTGATTCGGAAGAGGAAGAGGAAGAGGAGGAGGAAGAGGAAGTTCCACAGATTGTTCTTCCCAGGGGATCCAAAGTGTCTGTCAAACTCCACCTGCACACAATTGTTGGTGGCAACAGCAAGCTCAAGGTCGACGATTCTGAATCCGAGTCTGAAGAATCCGAGTCCGAGGACGATTTCATTGATGATCTCATGGACAAGTACGTCAACAAGAAGCGCGGTTCAGGCCACAAGAAAAAGGAGGAGGATGGACCTGCACTCGAGCTCAATGAGGATGAAGAGGAGTATTACCACGACCTGTCCAAGTCAAAGCGTCACAAGCTGAATGAACAGATGAAGCGTCTGTCTGGTCTCGTGCAAAGTGGCGAGGTGCCCTACAAGTTCCGTGTCCTCGACTTGGCGATCCCGGACGCTGTCAAGGCATCTGTTATCAAGAAGATTGATGTGCTCACCGAGTCGTCCATGGAGGGTGAGGGATTCAAGCTGCGCACCTGGGTGGATTCCTTCTTCCGGATTCCATTTGGCAAGCACGTGCCCCTTCCTGTCAAGTTGGCCGACGGTCCCGAGCCGTGCTCCAAGTTTCTGTCCGAGTCAAGCGCTATCATGAACAATGCAGTGTACGGCATGAACCCTGCCAAAACCCAGGTCATGCAAATTCTGGCCCAGCTGGTCTCGAACCCGGGCTGTGCAGGCAATGTGATCGCACTCAAGGGGCCCATGGGAGTCGGAAAGACGAGCTTCGCCAAGAATGGTGTTGCCATGGCGCTCAAGCGACCGTTCGAGTTCTTCTCTCTGGGTGGCGCATCGGATGCATCGACCTTTGTGGGCCATTCCTTCACATACGAGGGATCCACGTGGGGGCGTATCGCAGACGCTGTGATGAATGCCCGGTGCATGAATCCGGTCCTGTATTTCGATGAAGTTGACAAGATCTCAACCACGTCTCATGGCGAAGAGATTGTCAATATGCTGATTCACTTGACGGACAGGTCGCAGAATTCGCAGTTCCACGATCGGTACTTTGCCGGTGTGGACATTGACCTGTCGCAGTGTCTGTTTGTCTTCTCGTTCAATGACGAGTCCAAGATTCATCCGGTTCTCAAGGATCGCATGCAGATCATCGAGTGCACGGGGTACACAGCTGACGAAAAGAAGACGATCCTGACCAAGTTCATTGCGCCGCAGGTTCTCGATCGGATCCAACTCAAGGGACAGTTGAACATGACAGACGAGGCAATTCGCTACATTATCTCGGAGTATTCATCCCAAGAACAGGGCGTGCGTACCCTGATCCGGACTGTGGAGACTCTGGGTACACGCATCAACCTTCTGCGGATTGCAGATGAGGAAACGGCCAAGTCCTACCCGTTTTACAGAAAGATCACCTTCCCATGCATGATTGATGTGGAGCTGGCGCGCCATATCCTGCAGGAGAAGCCGCAAGTGGAGAGCTGGAGGTCAATGTACAATTAAAACTGGATCCAAGTGAGACTCGAAATGGGAATTTCCATAATACGAGGATTGTCGTCCATGGTCGAAAAGGAGCACCGTAGGGTAGAGCAGGTTCTATCGGGCAAGCAGCCAATGCAGTACTCGATCGTCTTGTTCTGAAAGACGAAGGGCAGACTCATGCACTTGGGCTTGTATCCTTTTTCCATGCGCATCACGGCGTGGAAATACTTGCGAGGTGTCGAGTACTTGACAAAGTGAACAATGCACCACGTCTCACCGGGGTACTGCATCGGCTTGAAGGCAACGCTCGATCCGCGAAGATGCTGGAAAAACCAAGGCGTTGAATGACTTGTGTGAATCACAAGGTCATTGTCCTTCAACGTTCCAACCTCGAGTGGAGACCAGCGGTAGATGATATCGTCGGTGGTATCTACGGCAATCCAGTTCTTCTCGCACGCCTGGTCACCCGGGGAGTTCAGGATCCGGCAATCTGCATACATGCCGCTCTCGGGCAGGTACGAGCCCTGCATGATCCGGATCTTTTCCGTGTATTCCCAGGTCGTTGCCGTGAACTTGAGATCGCCCTTGGAATCCGTGTACACTCGCAGATCCTCTAGACCAACAATGTGAGCATCCTTACGGCGAGGAACAGTCACGGTCGAATCCAGCATTCGCTGGAAGTCACCGAGCGAGGGATTGAACCAGACGTTTTGCGTCCTGACCTTATGGGACTCGGACACGGACCCGTTTTCGGTCATTACATACGATCCATTGATCGGATTGATCGTGTAGTTGACAAACCGGACATTGTGATACACGGCATTCTTGTACCTGTACATGCACACAGACGTTGGGTGATAATCCTCGCCAAACGTGTCGCGGGCAAGCAGGTGAGGACTGGACGGTGCTGCCAGCGGCTCAATATAAAAGGACAGATTCTCATATACATTGTCGAGGTAGTGAACCGTTCCGGGGCGTGTCATGTAATCCATTGAAACAAGCAGTCCCTTCTTGGGCTGGCCGAGGTAAAACATCAGAATCGATGCCTCATAATCAAAGAGGAACTTGTACACATCCACCTCCACAAAAAGCGAGTCGGACGAAAGGGGGATGCGCGCACCCTCGAGCACGTAATGGTACGCCTTGTAATGCTGTCCATTCTCGCGGAAGTAACGAGCCAGCTTATAGTACGGCTCTGCACGTGAAGGGCGCAACGCCACTGCACGGAGCATCCACATTTCAAACTCCGGAATCTTCTTGAGCTCCTTGTACGACTCGCCAATCATGTAATAGCTGTACCACACCTCCTCCTCCCAGCCCCCTGCATCGATGCGTCGCTGATACATTTTGATGGCATCCTCGTACCGACAGAGCGAATGGTATGTCTGGGCCAGATAAAAGAGGTACCGGACATTTGTAGGCTCATCAAGGAGACCCTGCTCGAGCAGTCGAGCATCGCGCTCAAACTTGTCCGACTTGCATCCACCGTCATTTCGGTCGTCAATGTAACACACTGACTTGGGAAGCAGTGTGCCCTGGCTGTCCCAGTATTCGTGGGTAACGCCGAGACACTTCCACGCGTGGTCCATGCGCACTAGACGTATGTTCGGATACTCCAGGCTCCCGTTGCACTGGATGACCGTGTAGCCAAGTTCTGTCAGGTTCTGCGAAAGAAGCGTTCCGGGAACAAACACCATGTCTGCGTCAAGCAAGAGACCGTACGTGTTCGCCAGGTCGCATCCCGTGGTACGAAGATACGCCTGCGCGGCCTCAAACGTTGCCGTGCGGTTAAACCCGAAATTCTTCCACGGAACTACGGACACACATCCCTTGCGTGTCTTCAAGAACTCCTCGGCAATCTGCACGGTATCGTCTGTAGACCCTGTGTCGCAGATGCAAAAGGCATCCACAAGAGACTCGACCGCCTCGAGGCATCGCTTCAGGATTGCAGATTCATTCTTGACCATAAGGAGAAGTACGAGCTTCATCTGCGTCGGTTTATGTTCAACTCTCCTCGATTCCTGTAAATAAAGGAAATGTCAACTGATTTTGTTAAGCAGACCCTTCGCGAAAATCTTGGTCGTACGCTGATCCCGCATGTTGCAGATGGCATGTGGAGTATCTACGACTCGGCCAAGGCTGCGTGCGATCGCAACGGGCAGCCTGATCAGGTTCTCAAGACATTCCAGAATCTGCTGACCAAGGTTCCTACGTGGAAAGATGAGACGGTCGCCAAGGAGGTTGAGCGTATTTCCAAGGCGTCCAAGTGCGATTACATTGACGATCTTTTGCTTGGGGTGTTTATCAGCTACATCCGCGCGTTTGCTAGCCTCCAGCAGGTGGAGAAGACTCACGTAGACCTGCAGTTTACCCGGCCGTCAGTCGAGGTCTTTATTCATTCCCTCTACAAGACAGCTGCGCGTCAGTCGTGGAGCAATGCGTACCTGTTCAAGACGCTTGGTGTTACGTCCGAGCAGCAGGCTCGCAACCGTCGCGATATCGAGACACTTATCAATAGCTGCATGAACGATGTCATTGATTCGTTCATTCCGTGGAAGGAGATCAGCAAGGCGTACTTTCAGGCTCGCGAGGAGGCGCCTGTGTCTGTCCCCACTCCCACTCCTGACGCCCCTGCCGCCACCCCTGCCGTGCGTTTTGAAGAGGAGGAGTATGAAGATGAGGTTCCGCCCATTACCGTGGGTGAAGAATTGAAGATTGATTTGGGCGTGGTGGATGAAGAGGAGGAGAAGGAAGAGGCTGTCGACCTTAATCCGTCCGGATCTGTGTCTCTGAACATGTAGTGCGTACGAATGCGTCGAGTAAAAAAACCGAATCGGAACAAATGACATCAGGTGAACTTCAGATGTATGCCGGAATCGTTCTGTTGGTGATTGTGTCGGCCATTGTCTTATACATCATGGATCGGCGTTCCAAGAGTGAGCCGTTCGTGTGGACAGATGCGGCAAAGCTCGGGGCCGGTGCCGGAACCCTTGCGGGTGGAATTCTGTATTCCGTGACAAGCCCCGACTCTCCCGCCGCGTCTGTCGTTGAACATGTGCAAGAGATGTTCGTTGGGAAGCCAGAGTTCTAAAAAAATATCTATTCGGATAGACAAACCAATATGCAGTGGGAGAAGATTCTGTTTCACGCCGTTCTGTTCTATGCGTTCATCCCGGGTGTCCTGGTCCGTCTGCCGCCGGGTGGCTCGACCCTGACGGTGAATGTCGTTCACTCCCTGCTCTTCGCCGTTGTCTCGTGCTACGCGTGGAAGCTGGTGTTCCCCGGAAAGTAAATTCTCACTTTAAAACAAAACAATGTACTGGTACCTTGCTGTCACTGCCCTGACGTTCTTTCTCCTGACTCCGGGTATCCTTGTGAGCCTGCCGCCTGGAGGCTCGAAGGTTACGGTTGCCGCGACCCACGCTGTTGTGTTCGCGGTTGTGCACGTGTTGGTGCACAAGTATGTTCTTAAGCATTAGCAATGACAAGAAGGAGGTTGTCCAGTGGCCGCAGGGCTCCACCGGCAATTTGCATTCGGATTGTCTGAACATTCACTGAAACTCTTGCCACTGCAGGCTGAAGGATCGCAGAGACCTTCCGACCCCCCAGACACCCACCAAAGCACAAGCACAAGTGCAAGCATCAGTACGACAAACCGTGTTGATGTGTGCATTTATCTACTTGTCTCGAAAAACCTATTCACCAACTCATATTCCGTCTTCACGTACTTTGGAAACAGATTATACATGAAGTGAACTGCAGTTCCACGCCGGATCACGACAATTGCTTGCTTCCGCGCATCCCTCCACTTATTCAATGGCACTTCATCAAACGCATCAACAAAGAGCTCGGGAGAGGAGACGATCTTTCTGTACGTGTCGGTCCGGATGCAAAAGAGACTGTCGCAGAAATACGGAGACTCTGTGTCCCGGGTCAGCGAATACGTATCCGGATTCACAATCTGATCTCGATATTTGCAGACAATAAACTCATTCAAAACAGCGAGGGCTGACGCACTGACTCGGATCGGGTGGATCCCCTTGTAGTGATGCTGAATCGCCTTGACCTTTTCGTAAAACACAGCCGGATCCCACGTTCCGGTCAAGGAGCGGTAATCCACGCCCCACATGGGTTGAAAAATGTGATTTGTAAAGAGCTGAAATAGGATTGCCTTTTCTTCCGGCGTCAGGTAATCCTCGATAAACAAATCAACAGTCGGGATCCCCGAAGTAATCGTTGGCGTCAGGAGCAAGTTTGTCTCATCCTCGAGAACACCCCGTTGCTCAAACATGTAGTCATACACGGGTGCGCTCATAAGGATATCATTGTCATGCTTCACAATGTAGGGGATTCCATTCAGGCGCGCAAAGTTGAGCGTGATTCGAACCTTGGCCATGTAATTGTCATTGGCAGGGACGTTCTTGAGAGTGTAGGAAATCGCCGTGTCCTTAAGAAAGGTCTCGTAAAAGGCAGTGTCGTTGTCATGCGTCAGAACCAAGAGATGGAAATTCGCTCTGCTCGCAGCAAGTGAACGAACAGTGTGCTCGAACGTGTAATGCCGATTACGATCCGTCAAGTACATGATGCACATGTCGTACTGCTTCGAGTAAAGACTCTTGACAAAATCCTCTTCAAACTCTGCAATTGTCTCTGCGGGTTTATCGATGTTGCTACCCCCGTCTTGGTTATTGAGAGTCCACCTCCAATTGTACGTGATATGAATTGCATATCCGTGGTGTACGATCAAGTGTTTCAAGCCAGTATTCCACGCGTACCGGTTCAGTGGAACTTCATCGCATCCATCAATGACCAGATTCTCGACATTCATCAATTGATTGTAGTTCTTGGTCGAAATCATGAAGCACATGTCGCAGAGGTAATTTTCATCCATGCGCACAAAACACTCCTTGTCGGCAAACACCCTGTTCCGGTTCTTGATGATCAAGTCGTTGATACGCTTGTTTCCGAATCCGTGACGCACCGGATGCATGCCCCGGTAAAATCGACAGTGTCGAGCTTGATCCCGTCCATGTACATCTGTAATCATGGAATCAGACAACTCCTTGAGTGACCTGAAGTAATAGGTAGGGTCCCACCTGTCCGCACCTACAGTACACTTGTTGAGGGGTCGGTAATCAAAAATCGTTTCCTGATCATGAAACACGCATTGCTTGAAATCGCTACGAATCAGGTCGATCTCTTCCGGTGTACAAAGGGATTCAATAAAGTACTCGACCGATGGAATTCCGGTGGAAAGTGAAGGCGAAAGCGTCAAGCCATGTGAAAGCACAAGGCCGCGATTTGCATACATGTAGGTAAGGGTGTATGCAGGGATGATGATATCGTTATCGCATTTCATCACATACTTGAACCCGTACTGTTTTGCAAAGTCGATACCGTAACGGATCTTGGGCAAGTAATCGACTCGAGGACACGGAACGCATGCAAACGTGTATGGAACCCCAGACCCCCGCATATGATCGGCATACATGTTCTCCGGGCTCGTGTTCACAATCAGTAAATGGTACTGTCCAGACGCGCTCTTGAGTTCATCGAGAAACCTATCAAACACAAAGAAACGGTCATTGTTCGTAATGTAGAGGATCAGGACACTTTCATTCGACGACTCGTTCACCTGAACAAGCCGGTTCGTTGTTCGGTCAAACTGAAGCACCCTTTTCATTAGATAAAGTAATGGACTTTACGTTTGGTATTATTACGAGCAATGACCAGTATGTTACTGCAATCGTTCACTCGATACGCCAGCTCCACATTCCGAATTATGAAATCATTCTTGTCGGAACACCGTCGAAACGGACAATGGGCGATCTTCGTGTCATTCGATTGGATGAACGCGCAAAGGCGAATTGGATCACGCGAAAGAAGAATTTAGTGTGTCAGTTCGCACGATATGAGAACATTGTACTCTTGCACGACTATGTGATCTTTCATCCGGACTGGTACTCTGGGTTCTTGAAATTCGGTTCCAACTTTGATGTCTGCGTAAACCGAATTCTGAACCACGACGGTTCCCGGTTTCGGGACCACACCTTATTTCCACGCTACGTCAAGTGTCTCAACCCTGCATTCGAAACCCAATGCCTACTTCCGTACGACTTTGAACATACGGAGCTGACCTCCAAGCTCGCATATGTATCGGGTGCGTTTTATGTGGTCAAACGCCACATTGCACTCCGATTCCCACTCGACGAGACAAAGGTTTGGGGTGAAGGAGAAGATGTTGAATTCTCATACCGTACGTCACAGGCAGGTGTGCGCATTCGAATGAATCCACACAGCACCGTGTCTCTCTTGAAGCAAAAGGATCGATTTGTATTTATGAATGAAATTACAGATCCAGCATTACTCGACATTTTGCGCACGCTGACCCCCGACGACATTGAACGCTGGAAAGAGGATCCGGAATGCTTTCACTTGTTTCCCATCCTGTACATTCAAAAGTAAACGTGGTAATTCAGGTTCGGGCTGTTCGGATCACATGTCAGCGGAACCTCCGGCTCAACGGTAATCTCCTTCCCAATGTCAAATATCTTGCAACAGTTCCAGAGAATGAACCCATGGGAGCACTTGGGGAACAGGACTCGGAGATACTCCTGCTGGTTCGGTGGCTCGATCTCACTGAAACAGTAACTACTCAATAAAAAGTTGTCTGTGCCCTGGACATCCTTACCATACGTACTTGCGCGCTGGAGCGAAATCGGAAACGGGACCTTATGATTGTTCATGTACTCTGCCTGGAGAGCAGAGGGCTCATCGAGATCAATCATCGTGTACGACTTTACCGTTACTCCGAACATGGGCGCATAGTGTGCAATTGCCAGTGCAAGGCCGCCGTACCCACATCCGAGCTCCACGAATGACGGGTTCAGGGTTCTGATTCGCCGACAGTGGGAGAGAGCAAGTGCCGCGTGGCAAATGTACCGGAGAGAGCTTGGCGAGACTACAAGGCCATCATAACTCGCAAGCATCGGCGACCCGATACGGTCATTGCGGGCGCAAAAACTATAAATATCAGCATTCGACATCTTAAAGGTGGTCTTGAGCTCATTGAAATACTTTTCACCTAGAACAGGCGACACATGCTCGAGCATGTACGTGTAGGAAGGACGTCTCTTGAAGTTGGTCAAATCTCGCTTCTGTACGATTGTACGCACATAGGCGCAATACCTAGCATAAATTGGGTCCATGTATGACCCAATGATTCAATGCGTAAGTTACTGGCACGAAGGGTTACCCGAGCCAGAGGTCGATGTGTACTTGCACTTCTTACCGCCCGAGCAGGCCGGTGTGCACGCAGACGCCGGGGCATCCTGACCAACTGTGAACGACTCGATGCGCAGCGTCCCCGTGAAGAACAGGCCAACGACAATCGCCAGAGCGAGCAGGATCCACTTTGTGCGTGACATGTGAGGCAGAGGAAGACGCATTTATAGGTCTATAGAGAAAAAAGGGACTGTTGCAGGAAACGATGGAACTTGGAACTGCTTGAACCGCAACAACTCCTTGCGTGGCACGGCATTCGTACAGAACCGTGCAATCGCCTTGTACAGGTCAAAGCCGTGGTACCGGTCATGGTTATCGTGGCTCTCACGATAGAGGACAGACGTTCCATCGGCACATGACATCCACGCCTTGAATGGCTCGAACAAGGGATGATCGTAGGCAAAGTCCGGGCCGCGAGGGAACATATCCCAGAACACCGAAGTGGCAAAGCGTGCAAGGTCAAAAGATGCATTCAGAGGGATGCGCGGCTTGTCGTGAACAAGGTACGGCTCAATATTGTACTGTCCACACGCCTCTTCGTCCGGATGGAACTGACTACTCACAAACGCACGGGGCTCTTTCATTCCCTGAACGCGGATTGAAACGGCAGCGCGATCAAAGTCGATAATCTTGATCAACTTTCCGTAGGTGGGAACCCGGTAGCACACCCCCGCATTCTTTGCATACACGAATTCATCCTCCGTGTTCACATACATCACATTGTTACCGTGGAGGTCGTTATGCGTGAAGCCAATTGTCCGTTGGGCATAGGCCAGTGCGAGAATAATCTGAACGACCCATGCGGTGTGATGCTGCGAGTCCTCGTCATTATCGAGGAGATCATAGAAACTCCCCGCGCATTTTTCCATCACTGTCGTGACAACGGGAACATCCTTGAACGTCACCCAGGCAAAGGATTCGTCGCATTCTTCCTCCTCCTCTTCAGCATCGTCTTGCTCTTCACACCCACACGATTCAATGTCAAACACATCTGACTTGGAGTCGTCAGATACGTCGTCGGATTCGTCATTGTCAATTGCATACTCTTCCGACTCAACGATGTCACCCGGTTGATCCGTAACCTCTTCGGCATCGACATCCTCAAACTCCAGGTCTGCAGTCTCTCCAAGCATAACCGATGCACGCTGACCACGCGTGTGTGTGAATGTGGAATCTGAAGGAGACTGGATGTTGAGCTCGAAGGTCTTGCCTAGGTTGTCGATAAACCACTTTCGTTCACAAATGTCTTCGTAATCGTCGGAAATGTCAAGGACGAAGGTCTTTGCCATACTGACAAGAACGCCATACACCTTGGGAAACAAGGGACACGATGCAAGGACTGAAGCGGTTAATGCGCCCACGTAGGCAGCCGTGTGCTGGTTCTGCAGGCGGTCGGAGATATCCTTTGCAACCTCGGACGATTTGGGGAGTCCCGGGTGTCCGTACTCACCCTTCATCGTCTTGAAGGGGCTCAAGATCATGGTTGTCTTCCGATGCACGTTAACCTCTTTTCCATCACGGGTCCAAATCGTATCTGGATTGGCGATATATTCGATTCCGTCAGGGTGCTTGATCCCAAACTCCTCCATAATAGCCCCGAGCTGTTCCGTCTTAAAAAGATGTTCAAGAGACGGGAAGAAAGGCTGGGGCTTTTGCAGTCCCCATACCTCTGTTTCCAGCTTCGGGAGTCGACCGAGCTTCAAGTCGACAGGGAGTGTCCGTAGATCCTTGCCCATTGTGTATCCAGAGGGGTTTGAGATGTCTTCGTTTTGACGAGACATGATTGACTGTGCCCGTAGAATAATGCGGATCTTTGCACTTTGGTGTGACTCGACACCGATTTCAAAAAATCGTCAAGCCGCAATCGACCTTCTTCGCACAGTTCCGGGAGTTCCACTCGAGCTCGTGACAGAATCCAACCTTTCCAACTACATTCTTCCCGACCACCCCTTGCACGAAGGATATCCGTACTTGACGGGAATTCATCGTTCGGATTATTTGCGGTGGTACTTGATGCATCATTATGGCGGTGGCTATGCCGACATTAAGAACCCCACGGGTTCATGGGTCGAAGCGTTTAAGGAAATGGACGATCCGGAGGTATGGATGAATGGATATCCCATTCCAGTTACTTCACACATTGGATGTTCAGAGAGCCGAGTGTATGGGTCAAAAATTCTTGGGAACGGATCGTTGATTTGCCGTCCCGGGACTCCGTACACGACAGAATGGGGCATCGAGCTTCACAAACGGATGGATGCTCTCCTTCCCTCGTTGCGCACAAGTCGCAGATCCATTGTACGTGATTGCCTCGAGTATGGAGGAGACTATCCCGTTCCGTGGTCGCATTTACTGGGTTCAATCACACACTCAATTCAGCCCAAGTACTTTGATCATTTCCGCTATACTGTGCCTCCGTGCAGTTTTTCGACTGATATTTATTGGTAACGAATAGACAATGAACTTCCAACTCCGGCAATTCAATATGGACATGATCAAGGATCGATGTGAAATCGATTCGCGCAAGAGTCCCATGATCGTCATTATCGGCAAGAAGGACACGGGCAAGTCCTTCTTGGTGCGCGATATTCTGTTTGAGACCCAGACGTGTTTTCCAGTCGGTACAGTCATTTCCGGCACAGAGGTGGCCAACGAATTCTTTCAACATATGGTCCCTTCGAAATTCATTCATGACAAGTACACCCCTCAAATCATTATGAACGTCATTAAGCGGCAAATGAATGTCAAGCAAAACCGGAATCGCGACAAGACGGTTCGTGGTGGAAGTTCTAGCATGGACCCGCGTGCATTCCTGATTCTCGACGACTGTTTGTATGACTCGACGTGGATCAAGGAGGAGTCGACCCGGTACGTCTTCATGAACGGCCGTCACATTGACATGATGACCATGATCACCATGCAATATCCACTGGGTATCACGCCTAACCTGCGCACCAACGTGGATTTTGTCTTTATTCTGCGCGAGAATATCCTAGGTAATCGTCGTAGGATTTACGAGAATTACGCGGGCATGTTTCCGACGTTTGATATGTTCTGTACGTTCATGGACCAGTGCACGGAAAACTTCGAGTGCCTGGTCATTTGCAACAACGTCAATTCCAACAAGCTCGAGGACCAAGTGTTTTGGTACAAGGCAGCCGATCACCCTCCATTCCGGTTATGCGACCAGTCTTTGTGGGCCGACAATCGTGAGTTTAAATCGGCTATACTAGCTGCGGACTCGTATACCGCCGGCTCCGTGAAAAAGCGCGGCGCCGAGCAGTCCGTCTGGGTCCGGAAAGAAGGCGCCTCCGACCGGTCCTAGCCCTCCTTCCCTGTCCTCCTTGCCCAGCGGGCCCACCGGGTGCAGCAGCGGGCGGTACCCCGTAGATTGAATCGTCATTTGTTCGCGGTTCATACGGCTTTACAGGGCTGGCCATGGCGGCAAGTAGTGCTGGGTCATCTGCAGAAATGGGTTCAACATCAATATCGCCTTCAAGACCAGAAAACACAGACATTTGACCTATAAACGCAGTCTGAACAGGTGCGCCCATGTACTTTTCCCACTTTGGAACAGATTGTGGAGGTCCGGGTTCCGGAAATAAATTACGGTTGACGCCTTCACCTGCTGCAGCAGCACTTCTGGGCACCGGTCCAGGAGAAGGCGGCACCGGAAGTTGTAAAGCATCCGGACGATGAACGGTAGGTGGTTGTGACTGTGGCTCACCCGCTGCACTGCGCGGCGGCGTACTAGTTGCTGATGCCATTGTATATAGTATCTACTTATTTCTGATATACGCAAACCGATACCCTTCTTGATTCCGTTTTATGAACTGTACGGAAAATAGAGCCATTTCCATTCCGTCAACTGGAAAGACCGATAAGTAACGAGAATTCACCAAACCAAGGTATAACTCAACCTGTTTAAGATCTTCGACTGAAGGCTCATTCATACTCGTAATATTTACCATCCTGTTATTTTCTGCTGCAATTTCTGCTGCAGTATAATTTCTTGTCGTACTATACAATTTAACCTCGTTAGCACTACTTGTTAATATTTCAAGGTACTTTTCTGCTTTATCACGATAAACCTCGTATCTATCCGGATACCTTTCCTTCAAGAATAGAAGATATGGATTCATGCGAATCAGCCACGTCCCTTCCCTCGAGAACACCATCAACCCGCCAACTTGCATATCACAGTCTTTATGAAACAATATCTGAATATCCGGTTGAGACGGAAATCCTCTTGCAACGTTATATTCGGCATGGCACACAAGTGGATGCGTATGAAAGTGGAAACGTGTAAAAGAGTTCCTTGCAGGGTCTTGGAAAAAAATCCCAACCGGTGCACTATTATGGTATTTCACTTGGTCACGGAAGGTATACGAACCACCGTGAACATCATTATGCTCTTCAATATCGAACCCCGGGGGGCAATTAGCGACAAACGAGTAATTCGCGGGCTCTTGAATGAGAACGCCCCTATCGTTTATATTGAGAAATCCCGTATGCTCTACACGCTTCTTAAGCAATGCATAATCTTTTTCTCGACCATTCAAGTACAAACTAGCATTATCGGCGTTGAAATAATCGTCTGTATACCCATCGGTATATTCCTTGATTAATGTTGACCAATAACCACTTATGAACTTAAAAGGAACAGGTGCTCCTCCTAACGGAACGCTCTGCCTGCTATTAACGTAGCTTCGATGTAATTGTGCTTCGACCACTCCGCAGATAAGGTTTGGAAAGAAAAATCCCGCCTCTCGATAGAGGGTTATAAGACGACTGATTTCTTTCGGATCAGCTCCTTGAGTTTGGACTCCTAACCAGTATAAAACAGTCCGCGTTTCAGGAGTCTCGGTAATATCTCTTCCATCATCGTTGAGCTTGAAACGATTGTGAAATGTCAATAGATACCGCATAAGTTCTTTCGCTATACTTGGCCCGCGTACCGATCCGGCACCTGAATTTCTGATATCTAAAAATCTCTTGTACGCGTTCGACGTAGAAACACTGTAAATTTCATGAACAACGTAACCGTCTTTATGTCCGGAACGGATGAGTGCACCAACTAACGGAAATCCAATTCCATTGTCTCTACGAATTCCCAATATTTCTATAACAGTGTTGTAGCCCGGTTTCACTATGTTAAATGGCAGTCGCATGTCGGGATTTCGTTGATCTAAAAATGCTGGAAACGTAGGGTGAGTTTCACTTATAACGCGTATGCGCAAGTTGTCAAAGATTGTACTAAAATAGGGATCAATATTCATCAGTTCGTAAACTTGCACGCCCGCCGAAGCGCCTGCCCCTGCGCCCGCAGCTGCGTTCGACGACATTACCATTACTTTATCGGAGAGAGAAACAAATGGGGTTCGAAGATATCTTGATGTTATCAGTGGTGGAAGTGTTTGGAGATTTCAACCTCCGGTGGTATGCAGAGACCAATAAACCCCTCTATTTTGGAGGAGGTGTACTGGGCTATATTGCCGTTATCTACTTTTTGATCAAGAGCCTCCGATCAGACAACGTGCTGTACGTGAATGGAATGTGGGATGGTGTTTCAGCTATTATTGAAAGCCTTGCTGCATATATCGTACTAGGGGACAGGCTCGATAAGCCTTCGAATTATATCGGGTTGGGACTGGTCTGCGTCGGTATCATGTTAATGAAACACTAGTCGCGGATCACACCCTCCGTCGGGTGAACAGCCTTGGACGCATCCTCGAGAGCCTTGGCTGCCTCATTCTCCTTGCGGCGACGAGCATTCTCATCCTTCTGCTTCTTGATCGACGCCTCACGCTCCTCGGCAAAGAACATCTCCTTGTTCACCTCGTTCTCCTTGTACTTGCGCATCAGCTCGTTCAACTCCTGCTCGGCATACTCCACCTCCGGCATAAGATGCTCCGAAGGGTCCCACGGCAGCCACGCACCCACCTTGCCAATGTACAGGTTATCCTTCGGGTAGCGGCGCTGGAGAACCTTGGCAAAGAGCTGGGCCTCCTCGACTGTCGGGAAGGAACGGCGCACCTTGACACCCCGGACATTTGTGCGGAACTCCACCTTGTTATCGTACTTCTCCTGAAGCTCCTTCTCGTGGTTCAGGAGAAAGATCTGGTACTGCTCGTGCACATCCGTCTCCTTGACCTCGGCATTGCGAACCTTGACAAAGTCATTCGCATCGGCCATCAGGTCATCAATCTTCAGTGAGTACTTCTTGGACAGGAACGCCATGAGGTGCTCGAGTCCCTTGACCTTCCACTCGTAATCCATCCACTCGACAAAGCGCTCGAACATGTACTCGTTCTTCTGCTGAATCACCTTTTCCGGGCTCAAGAAGGAAACAATGCAATACTTTTGTGTCGGGATCTCCGGGTCCTCGTCAAGATAATCTACACGCTCTCCATCCTCTTCCTTGGGCAGTGTCTCGCGGGTCGGCATGTCTTGATTCTACAGGTCTTTTGAAAGTGCTTTTTTTTACGCCGGATAGACAAATGTATTCTCTTCTCACTTCATCGCTTTTGATGTTCGTGCTGACCCCCGGCGTCTTGATCCCTCCCCTGTTCGGAGTCATGTGGAGCGCACTCTTGCACGCTGTCGTGTTTTACGTGGTGTCGACCTATCTATCCGCCTATCTGCCTTGGTGGGCCTTGTGGGCAGTTGCGACTTACTGTATTTACCGTGGGGTTTCCTAAACTTTTAAATCTGGATTCCTCTGCTAAAAACGAAAAGTCCGTTTCGAGGGATACTTGACCTTACACCCAAGAACAAAATGAGCACGCCCGCAATCGTTCCTTCTGACAAGCTTGACATCAACCTCATCTCCATTGGCGACATTCGCGCAAACAAGGCAGGTGGTAAGACTGTTCCCCTCAAGTACAATGGACAGAACAATCTGCAGATTCGTGTCCCTCGCATCTTCTACCCGGCTGGTGTTGTCGTTCGTACCGACGAGACTGGCAAGTCAAGCTACTCGCTCCTCGCCTCGCTCAAGGGGTGCGACACCTATGCCAAGGATCGCAACATGGACGGATCAGAGATCGGCAACTTCTACAACTTTCTCCTCGACCTCCAGGAGAAGATCATTGCCGCAGCTGGTTCTAACAGCTCCAAGTGGTTTGGCAAGCAGCGCTCCGAGGCAGTCCTCCGGGAGACCTTCAAGCCGATCCTGAACCAGAGTGTGGAGAAGGTCAATGGCGAGTGGGTGCCCAATGGCAAGTACCCGCCTAGCCTCCGCATGAAGATCTCGGTTTGGGATGGCAAGGTGAGCATGAGCGTGTGTGATGCACGCGACATGGACATTGCCGTGACTCCCGAGAACATTGAGCAGGTCTTTGCCAAGCGCATCGAGGGGCGCATGGTCATCACGCCGAGCATCTACGTGACTGGCACTGGCTTTGGTGTCACGTGGCGCGTCACGCACGCCAAGGTGTTTGCCCCGAACAAGGTGACGGCTTCGCAGGCCTTCTCGGACATCCGGGAGCCGGACGCCGAGGATGACGAGCAGGAGGTCGAGGTGCCTACGGTTGAGGCGCCGTCTGCACCTCCGGTTGAGGTTGAGGTTCACCACCACGAGGCTCCGGCCCCGACGACGGCTTCGAAGAAGAAGCGCGCAGCTGTTGCAACCGCCTAAAGACGTCTGACACAGCAGGAGGTCTAGACACATTCAATGAATCATCAATAAACCAAATTTTTTCCTTGACTGGAAAGTCCAGAGGTACATGAACGTCTGCACAGTCAAACGGCTTCAAAGACTTCTTTTTGCATTTGGAGCATGCGTGCACAATGGGGAGTTCCACCAACATGTCCGGAGTCACGACTCGCGTCGAGGTTGACAAACACTGTTCCAAGAAACTCTTGGGATCTGTCCATCCTTCTGTGAGGAAACGCTCATAGGTGTGTTCAGCCATGAAGGACCAGATCGGATCGTCTACCGTCCATTTTTCTTCCTGCAACAGGGTGGCAAATGGGCTGTCATAATACCAGTGCAAGGCAACATCAGCGGCATTGTTCAGATTGTGTTCGGCTAGACCTACGCGGTCTAGGTCCTTGTCGTACAACCAATACACGTTTGCATGAGTGTATCGGGGATCGCGTGCGCCCCGGTAGACTTTGCGGTCTCCCATGGTCCACAAATCCGACACGACATCGATATCGTGCTCTGTGGCATCACGGGACGTTTCGTAGACAATTGATGGATCGGTCAGCGATAGCATTGTTGGGTAGGTAGATTAATCAAAGGACACTACAACGCGCACATCGTGACGCTTGACAGACTTGGTTGCAGAGCGCGACAGTTCATGGCGCTTCCGACGCTCACCATCGGGTTGGATCATAACCTGGGAAAACTCCTCCATGTCGCGATGGATCTCATCGTAATGCTCGTCCAGATACTCGAGCACCTCGTCCTGGATAACCCACTCAAAGAAGTTGAGCTGACCCACGGTCGTGTCCAGTCCCCGGAACTTGATCCGCTTGCAACGGCAAAAGGGATCGAACATCTTCTTATTGTACGCCTTGAGATGTGCCTTGTAGACGAGGTACACGATCACGTGGCGGCCAGACTTGGTCATGTACGACACATTGTACTTTTTGGAATAGTTCGTCGCAAACCAGTCCAGCAGACGCAGACTTAAACGCGACTTTCCCGTCAGAATTTCCTCGACACGCGTGAATGTTTCCGGATTTGAATAAAAGGTTTCAAGACGGTGCAGTACCCACTGCTCCTTGCTCTGGATAGTCTCCATGACACTCTTGCTCTTGAGCAGTGAAAGTGCTTACGAAAACGAAACGAATATATCACAATTGTAACGCACACCCAATGGAGCGTGAACATGCAGTGAATCGTGTGATTGAGATGTATGGACAGAATGACCAGCGTAGTGCTGCATGGCACACCAAGCGCACTGAAATGATTACCGCATCTGAAGTCACGGACGCCTGGACCACGTCCGAGTCGCGTCGTCGGCTAATTATGCGCAAACTGGATCCCAAGGAAAGTTCCGGGACAGGTGCGTGTGCTCCCCTGATTTGGGGCACGCGCTTCGAGCCGATCGCCAAGAAGATTTACGAGGATGAGACGGGATGCCGCATTGTCGATGTGTCTTGCGTCCAGCACCCTGTTCACCTGTTTCTCGGTGCAAGTCCCGACGGTATTCTCTTTCCAAAGGAAGAGGACAAGACAGACAAGCGGTGGGGGCGATTGGTGGAGTTCAAGTGCCCGATCTCGCGTGATCCCAAGCCGGAGATTCCGAACCACTACATTCACCAGATGCAGATGCAGATGGAGTGCACGGGAATTGATGAGTGCGAGTATGTGGAGTTCCGGTTCAAGCAGGTCTACTATGCCGAGTGGACAGCGTTCGAGGGTAAGAAGGGCGTCTTTGCAGCCATCGGCGACGGCAAGGTCTTTTACCGCGAGGATACACAGACACTCGAGGACTGGAAGGGCAGTCTCGAGGGAGACACAGACGATTACCAGTTTGTCTACTGGATCCTGGCCTCCACCAAGAAGGAGTTTGTGCCCAAGGATCCCCAGTGGTTGACTACACACTTGCCCGATCTACAGGCTACGTGGGATGAGGTCGTCAAACACCGTGAGGCCGGGACTTTTCCCGAGGCACCTGTAAAGCCGGTCACTGTGACACTGGACATTTAATGGATCCGGGAAAGTATAGCCCTTCGGCATTGAACCCGGGCATTGCAAACCACGTGTCGGGCAGAACCAATGTACGATGCGGATTCAGATAGGCACCCCACCATGAATAGGTCGAGTTTGCGCAAATCCCACCCTTGCACTGGGTCATCAAGAACAAGGAATCCACTTCATTCTCTTCAATGATGGAACCCGGTAGATTCATTTTTTTTGCATACTCCACATCATTGGTAAAAATCGAATACACTGTGCCTTCAGGGAAGAGGGTCATTGCATTTGCATAATACTGTGTCAGGTCCACGCCGTGAAGAACATGGCCCTTGTAGTCCCCTCCACGAATGTGAATAAACACAGTCTGATTGATCTCCGGGTACTTGGAGAGAACTTGACGAGAAAAGCTCCTATTCAGATTGTAGAGGAAAGACGTGTGCACATATCTCCAATCTTGAAAGTACCCGAGCGCCTTGGCATGAGTGTACTCGGTAAGACGACTCCAATCTTGAAACGCAAGTGTTGTTTCCTCGACAATGGTTGCATCGTGATGGGGGCGGTGACAATGGCTCCAACGTTTCAGCAAGGTGTCGAGATACGGTACAGACGAATGCGGTGAAGGATTGGTTTCAAGAATGAGGATCCGGTTGAGAGTTAATGCTAAATATTCACCCGCTGCAAGTTGAAAAAGTTGGTTCCCTAGTCCACCACGGAGTTCAATCACAATGGTCTGGAGCATTTACTTGTTCTTCGTGTAACTTTAGGTAACGGTTTCTAGTGAAAACCATAATGGAGTGTTATTACATTAATCTCGATCGCCGTACTGACCGGCGCCTCGAAATTGAATCTGAACTTGTCGACCTTGGAATTCCTGTACATCGATTTTCTGCAATTGAACGTGTCCCCGGGGGGCTTGGTTGCAGTCACTCTCACCTTTCCGTGTTGAAGATGGCGCGCGATCGAGGACTTCCAGCCGTAATGGTTCTTGAGGACGACTTCCAATTCTGTGTTTCGAAAAACGAAGTTGCAGAGTACCTTGGTGCCCTCCCGGACAATTACGATGTCGTCCTTCTGGCCTACAATCTACTTCGTTCAGAACCTCCTTCTGGTCGTTTTGGAAAAGTGCTTGAGTCGCAATCTACTCCCGGGTATATTGTTTCACAAAGGTATTACGACACTCTTATTGCCCGTTGGGATGAAGGACTCGCCCTGTATGAGCAGTACCCCGAGCAGCACTGGAACTATATCCTCGATCAATATTGGAAGCCTCTCCAGCCTGTAGGAAACTGGTATTACACTTCGCCCCGTATGGCTCGTCAGCGTCCCGGGTATTCGGACATTGCTCTCCGTCACATGAATTACGATTACAAGATTACGTACGTGACTACTTTTTTGATTCCCCCCGACCGTCCAGTGATTGGATCGCTCGATCATTACCGAACACAGTTTGAAAAGATTGCAAATACCGGGATTCCAATCGTCTTGTTTCTTGACGACACGATTACACACTGGACATTTCCGGCAAATGTGCATGTCGTCAAGGCATCCTTGGCTGACACGTGGATTGACTCGATTGCACCCGCGTCTGGGACCTATGACATTACAGATGAGCGAGCTCCGAAGGATACATTTGGGTACATGAAGATCCAGCACACCAAGGCAGAATGGTTAATGCGCGCACGAAACATGAATGTGTATGCGACCGATTGGTATGCTTGGATTGATTTTGGAATTGTCCGTGTCCTTGACCAACCGGCAATCGATCGTCTTTATTCCATGATGCCTCCTCTTGAACCGCGCATCGTGACACCGGGTTGCTGGGCATGGATCCTTGATGATGGAAATGTGTGGAAAGGCGTGCATTGGCGCTTTTGTGGTGGGTTCATTTTGATGCACAAGGATTTCGTGGAACCGTTTTGGAAACAGTACAAGGCAATTGTCTTGCGTGAACTTCCAAAGTTTACATGGGAGGTCAATATTTGGGCCTTGATGGAATCCGATGGACTCAACTTTGGATGGACACCGTGTTCCCAGCACTCTCCGGAAATCATTCCTCGGTCATACGAAGAGTCTCCATGGGCAAATATTCGCGGATACCTTGCATCCATTAATCAAGACATGACTCCATATGGATGTACCCTGTCGGACGCGGCAAAGGCTGATCTGGAGCTTCTTAAAAACGGAAAGTCCGTAACCCCTCCGTAACTGCGTTCAAGCCAAAATGTTTCTCGCATGTCTCTTCCGCATCTTCGTCTGGTTCCAGCGCACCTTTGAGACCATGTTCCAGTCCATGACCAATGACTCCCACAGGAAGTTCTTCATTTCAGTACTCGAGGACTATGATCCGGATCTTGATGCCTACGTTCCGGAAGATGCCATCTTTGTCGAGGAGTGGACGCGCGGACACCACATTCGTCGTCGCATTCTCAATACCGGTGAGCGAATCGTCGACTACAACGGCGATCCGTGGGTACCCGTTGTGGTTCCGTGGATCTGGATCGGCGACACCAAGTCAAAGGTCGATCTCACCGAGGCACTGTCTCGCTACATGGTTGCCGACAATCTCATCACACTTGACCTTCTTGAGACCTTCTTTCCGAATTCGGATTTTAAGGTGGCGTACATTGACCCGCGCACGTTCATCGAGCACGACTTTCCTGCAGAAGGTGTAAGGATCCGTGCTCTCAATGCCGCTCGCTGACGCATTCAACAAGGCTGAACGGTACATCCAACTCCGTACCTTCTTCCATCCAAGTCGGTCCGTGTCCAACCTAAAACAAATCAGCGACATGATTGTCATGCCAATGATCGCTTTTTTCATGTGGTTTGTAGGTGTAGGTGATGCGCTCTTTGTCATATCGTCGACCATGACAGCATATGATTTGTGGAAGCGTTACAATGAATACATGTCGTTAGAGTTTGAAATGCAGCGGATGCGTCTTCGTACCGCTGTTGTAGGGGGGCCGTTCATCGTGACAAATGATCCTAACTACTTGCCCTACGTTTGGGCGGATGCAGTTACGCGGACGCAACCCGGATCCCACCCTGGTTCGGGGCGTACGGTGTAAGATCAATCAGTCCACCCACACCAGAGCCGGTGTATCCTCCAGCAGAATTCGCACTCTGCAAGGCGCCACCACGCATGGTGCGCCGGCGGGTCCGGCGGCTACGGCGACCGCGGCTCCGGCGACGACGACCCCCAGTCACAGATTCCATTGTGTCAACCTTCGCCTCGCCTCCACTCACGTTTGCAGATCCATACACCGGGCCCGCAGTTCCAATCGTACCACCGAAGCTGGGAAAGTTTCCACCGCGCATCTTGCGAGTCCGAGTCTTACGACGTTTACCTCCTGTGCAGACCATTTACTCCTTGTCAGGAAGAAATACACCGAGTGACCCGGGAATATCGTCATATGCCTCGGTGCCTCGAATAATCGTTCCTACCGGAAGTTCAGATAAGGGGACAAGGGCAACCAGGTCGGGAGAGTGGAACAAGCCGAGGAGCTCCCGGATCCATTCGGATCGCTGGGGATAGGTTGAACGCGGATGCACGTGGTCTCCATTTAAAACCCAGACATCCTGCACTGCAAATACATGGGGCGATACCTTGACGACGCGGAAAATCGTATCGCAACACATCCGCTCATCTATGCACAAGGCAAGCTCTTCCTGCTTCCCCTTTGCATCGACAAAGAGGGCGCGTGCACGTTCTTCGTCATGACTCAAGAGCAGCCACCCGGGGACGCCACTAGGCTGCGGGACGCGCAGTGAGGGCTGAAAGGTCAGTGGCCCCGTCTTCGACAACGCCTTCCATGCGAACTTGCTTCTCATACGTTGGTACATTGACTGTTTGCGCCGGCTCTGCGAAAGTCTCCTTGGGCGGTGCGGGCGGTGGCACAATCACCGTGGGAGGGAGCGGGGGAGGCGGTGCTTCAACCTTGACGGGAACCGGGGCAGCCGGGTACATCCACCGCACAACAAAGTACACGCTCACGTGAATCGCGACAAGAACAAAGAGTGTGGTCACGACGAGAGAGAGCGCGTCGAACACGTGCATTTGTTGGGAAGCTACGTTTGTTTCGGTGTCAGGGAACCGCAAACTGTAAAATGAAACACCTTATCGCCTACAACTTCCTTCCACCTACGTGGCTTTGTGTATTCCGTGACTCGAGCGTATTCGGTATGATAGATGCGCGACACAATGCCGTCGGGCATGGGTGTTTCGCGAAAGTACACACATCCATTCGAAAGGGGCTGCATGTACTGAAGCATTCGTGTATGGAGGTTCACGCGACCCAGACCCGTGTAAAGAATGCGCGTTTCATATGTGCTTCCTTCCGACGGATCAGAAAAAGGCTCGAGAGAAACCTCCATTACCTTGTACTGTCTTCGAGAATTCTCTGTAACCTTGACGGCTGATTGGAAAGCTCCTGCAGCTCCTCCACGGCATACATCAGCGCCTCCTCAATCTCATTCCACTCTTCATCATTGTCCGAAAACATCGTACGGCGCGTCTCACCGGTCTTCTTGTAGTGCTCCACGAGCTCGCCATCACAGTGAAGTGCCCGCATGTACACGCGCAGCTGAATGATATCATACTCGGGCGTTCCACCATTCCACACCTTTGCCGACTCCCGGTTCTTCACCTCCACGACAAGCTGATTCTCCTCATCGTATCCATCAATTCGACCCACAATCGCAAACGATTCATAGTCGATCCGGAGGCCCCGGGTATTCCGATCCTGGATTCGAGTTCCCCGCTCCACCTCATGGGTATTCAGAATGGCCTCCTCGCCACGCGTACCACGCTCCTTGACAAGCTCGGCACGGGCCTCCTGCACAAGACGCTCCTTCACCTCCTGGGGAAGAGGCTGGCTAGCAATCTCCTTGGCGACCACAGCCTCCTGGCGTGCCAAAGCAACCTGGACACTTGGGACGTGGGCCACTGCCGCCACCTCCTTCTTCTTGATCTCGACTTGCCGGAAAATCTCCTCAACAATCTCGGGAGCCCTGTTTTCCCGGACAGCCTGCTCGAGCTTCACCTGCATCTTGGCAGCCTCGGCGCGAATATCATCTGCCCGATCCGCCTGCTTGATTGCCTCGGTCGCCACCTTCTTGGCCTCGTACACTGCAGGTGTAAAGGCCGTCTTCTTGAACTCGTCAAGCGTCTTTTGACCGGTCTTGGCCTTGAGACGCGTGAGAATCGCCGCCGTTTCGGGAAGATTATTGAATGTCTTAATGACAGCCTCCTCGTAGCATCCCTTGAAGGGCTTCTTACGGAGTAAACCCGCAACATCACTTGCATTGATCTTGAAACGCATTGCACTTAAACGCGTTTTGCCTTTAAGTTAATCCAAATCTCATTGTGATGAAAGGTCTCGACAAAGACCAATCCATGCGCGGACAAGATATGATCGCAAGCGAGCTTCTTGTCAGGGGTCTGTGTTTCAATACAGAGCAAGTAGACGGGAATTGACCAATCCATTGTTTGCAAGACGTCGAGTTCCGACCCTTCCACATCCAACGACCAGAAATCAATCCGTTTGATTCCGGCTTCGTGGAGAATCGAATCAAGACGCCGTGATGGAACGGACACTATTGGTACATTCTTTCCAGCATGCCATCCATCAAAGAATCCCTGTGTCGTATTCTCCTTTACGGAACTCACTGCACCGTGCGAATAAATGTCCAAGGTTCCTTCATGTGCTGACACGGCAGCCTGGAATAACTTGCATCCAGGCCTGTTTTTCTGAAGCCTTGCAAAGGCGTCCGGAATGGGTTCAATCAAAACACCTGACCATCCAAGAAGATCTTCAAACATCTTGGTATTCGAGTACAAGACTCCATCGAGAGCACCCATTTCCAAGAAGATACCATTCCGAACACCGGAAAAGTACTTTTTGTAAATATGCTGATCTTCGCCAAGTTGGCTGTAATACCGTGGTCTCAACATGTAATCTTAATTAGAAAGGCTTTGGCGCATTTGTAAGATTGCGTTAATCCACCCGGGCATGCCGGCCAGGACAGTTTGAACTGGCTGGGTGCCCCCCATGACAGGACTGGTATCCAAGGTGCTTTCACACGTAAGCAGGACGGCCGTGATCAATAGACACTGGCGTGACTTGTCTCCGGGACTCCAGCGCAAACTGTGGATCTTGTACAGGGTCTCAATGTAGGGCTTGGTAGCAGGCACAGCTTGCTTCCGCACTGCATCCCAAAAGATCCAAATTGGGTGGGTACCGTGGTCCGATGACACGTACTCATCCGATCGGTTTGCAAAGAGTAAATTGGTCTTGGTCGCCTTCTTGTGTTCCCGGCAGAAGGTCAGGACCCACGAAATCCAGTACAAGGCGCGCGTCAAATCACGCACATCCGGGCGTAGACAATAACAGAATTCATTGATTGGAATCGCAATCGTCATGGGATCTGAAGGGCGTAACACAACCTTGCCGAACAAGTGGGAAGGAGCCTTGATCGTTTCCTGGAGTGTCAATGGATCAAAGTCATGTTTAGGCTTGATCGTGGGCAAGGACGGAAGTTTGTTTTTCCGACAGAGGGCCAGGGTGGCCACTGTATCGCAAATAATCCGACGGGCATCCGGATGATTCCGGATTTCGGTCATGTTCATGCTTGCGAATCCATTCTCGATCGGTACATAGGATTCATATGCCTGTGCCACAAACAAAAAGACGTTTGGCTGGGCTCGATTGATGGAGAGGGCAGCTGCCTCGAACATGGCATCCCAAATCGTGTGCACAAGACCTGAACACAAGAGCTCGAGAGACCAGTAACATGCATAATCCGCATTCCCAAGGCCGATGTTTTGTACAAGGACCTTGCGAACGTGTTGGCGGGGATGGCCGCAGAAAGTTGCTTTCTGAAAATCAAGTATAGTACGGGCGTCCTGGACCTCCATTGTAAAACGTTGTGACTTTAGCAGTCTCCTTTCTACCGCCCATGAACCGGTAGACCAGCAAGAAGCATGCATACACGATCAGAATGACAATGAGGGCATTGAGTGCGAAAATGAGCCAACTTTGTTTCGTCTTGAGGCTCGAGTGTTGAATCGTGTTCATGGCAATCTGATTACGAACATCTTCAACTTGCTTGTTCAGGGTCGTGACGGATTGCTGGACATCATCGGCAACGCCCAACACCTTGTCCTTGGATGAATTCAGCAAGTCAATCAACGTCTGCTGTTGATTCAGCTGACCTTGAAGGGACTGGTAGTCGTGCGAGTACTTTTCCGTCTTGTCCCTTGCCTCTGTGTTTCCGATACGCGACTTTTCGCCTTCAGCCCACTGGGGTCCCTTGACAAGGGAATAATAGTCCATACGGGCTTGCTGATACGCATCCGGGAACTGGTCAGACACATTCTCGGCCGCCTGCATCCGATCAAACAGTGTTCGAGCCTGTGCGCTGTGGTCAATCCGTCCTTGAGCTACACCCGCCTCTTGATTGAACTTGGTAACTGCTTGCGTATACTGTGCGTACAGGGACGGATTGACAGTCTGCAGTTGGTCGATCGATTGAATCTGTGGATTCGGAGGCTTTCCATCGGCCCATGGAATCCAGGGAATTGGCTCAAGCAAAAAGGATACACTTGGGTCAACAATGGATACACATCCTCGAGCCACGTCATAACGAAATTGAGCTGGGCATTTTAAGACACATGTGCCCGGTGCAGGCCCTGGGATCGCATTGGCCGACGGACAGTTCCCCATTATGTACTGGAAAGACTTATTCCAACTGCCACTGTACTACACAGTATCAGGAAGACGATAAAGTGTGCAAACTCCTTTGGAAGGATCAGGTACAGGAAGATACACACAAAGACAGTAAAGGCGGCGATTTGCAAGAGTAGGAATGTTTTCGAATCAGATGCATTGACCATTTCGCGGAGTAGATTAATGTCCGGGTACGGCTGGGTCGGTTGACGGGGAGGTTTCAGCGCCGCGATCGCAGAATCCAGTTTGTCAATGGCGGCATGCTGGGACTGAATTACGCCATATGATCCTGTGGGATTCGACCTTTCCATCATGTGAAGCTGTTGACTCGCCAGCGTATCGTCCTGGATTTTCGTGAGAAGTTCCGTCAATGCAGAGCCCACGCGTGCTTGCTCGTCTGTGAAGGACGATGCATTTCCGGCAACCGGTAGATCGTTCAGGCTGAAGGAATATTGATTATTTGACGTGTACACGCACGATGAGCCGCCAGACGATTGCACATACTTAAAGTCCTGGGGACACGTTACGTGACATGAATTGTTCAATCCCAGTACAAAGCCAGTTGGGCACGACATTATACCTAACCGCGATTTTTGGCGGCGGAGTTAAATTGTCCATAAATCTGGGAAAAGAAGCGAACTTCCGCCGGGATCGTGCTTGTCTTCCTGTCGGGGATACCATGATTGAAGGTCGGTCCCGGGGTTCCCTGGGGAACTGCAGTTGTCGCAGTCACGGCAGCAATGCGAAGGAAACGAGTATAGTCGGATGCATCGGCTACCATGATGTGGCCCTTTCCATTCGCACCGGGTTCAAAGAAGGGACGTGTGGGCATTTTTGTTTATGCGCAACAAGATAATGGTTGGGGACCTCGCTCTCTTGGTACTCTTATTGACCTTGTACGCCATGCTTCTCATTCCAACTCGAGAGCATATTAAGAATCCGGAGTTCTCTGGAGACGTAGGGCAAATGCCTCCAGACTTCCAGCAGATGCTCGATACCTACACGCAGCAGTACTCTGCATACCGTGTCAATGGCGATGCGGGGTCTCTGGCAGCATACCAAATGGCTCAAACTCAAATCGAAACAGCCCTGAATGCATTGCGGGATCGAGTGCAACAAGACCGGGAATACGTCCAGTCCTTCTTGAGCCAGTACCAGGGTGAAAATCAATCCATCGTATCCCTTCATGAAGCTTCCCAGAAACTTCAAGGCGTCTATCCGGAGCTCAAGGATCAGGAAGTCGTTGCCAAACAGCAGTCTACTCTTGTGGATACCAGCGTGTCGTGGACGTCGATCGTATTCAAGGTTGGTTGTGTGATTGCGCTCTTTTTGTTAGTAATCGTGTTGCGGCCGTCGCTCACCGCAACATAACTCCGACCAAGAGCAAGCACAAGACACCAAAAGCCAAAAAGTATACGCGTTCCGGAACCACCTGCTGTTCGTGAAATCGGCGTAGCGTTTCCATCTTGTCTGTACTTTGAAGCATTTGATTGTACTGGTACTGGATTGTCGCAAGTTCCTTCAAGAGCAGATCGACCTTTTCGGAGACGCCATTTGAGCCAAGCTGATCGTGGAGCTTTTCGGCAATCTGATGCTGCAATGCCATAAGTTGATCAAGATTGGCCTGGCGCTTGGCCGGATCCGTTTCGGCAATTGTTTGCGTCTTCAGTGTCTCGTAGCGTGCCTTCAACTCTTCGAGGCTCATTGTTTAATCTCAACATTTGCGTAGGCATCTGTAACACACAGACGCCACATATCAGCCTGTCCCGTAGTCTCTGAATGACGTGTAACATGGACAACATCACCTGGAACAGCGCCAATCAGACGAGCCTGGATATCTTGTGAATCAATCTTGGGCAGCTGCTCCGGGTTGACGATCTTTCTCTTCTCCAAGAGCTTTGCCACCTCCTCTTGCGTACAAATGCGATGCGGCATATGACTACGGTGAAGCGTAATGTCGATCTGCAGCTCCTGCATCGTAAAGAACTGAACATTGTTCTTGGCATGTGACTTCATTGCCAGAAGCACATTCTCTGACGGCTTGGAGAGGGTCACGACGATGGTTCCCTCCGTGTATCCGTTATCCCCCGCGTACTTGAGGTACTTTCCAATATCGTTTGCAATGATCTTCTCCTTCTGACTAAAGATCACCAGGCGCTTACCGAGTGTATACAGATTAGCGGCATCGAGGTCGTCGGTCGTAACGCGCTCAACTGTCGTATCGAGCTTCCTGCGGCCCAGGATCGTTTGAAGTGTAACGAGTGCAGTCTCCATTGCTTGTTACTCCTGCAAGAATCTAGACAGTTCGTTTTTGACTAGATAATGACAACCTTTGTCACGGCCTTTTATTCGCCCGGACACGAAAAAGTCTATCGCGATGTTCAAACGTACTTTGCGCATTTTGAGCGCCTTGCAAGTACAGGAATTCCCATATGGCTCTACCTGGACGTGGCGTTCCGTGTCCAGGGAGAGATTCTTGTTAAAAAGTTCAGAAATGTGCAAATTCCAGAATACGTTACACTGGACGTGATCCGGGGTCGAGACCTTCCGTGTTACCGCGATCAAGTCAAGGACACGGATGAATACTTTTCCATACAGCTGTCCAAGCTCCATCTACTCGCGAAAGCAGCAGAAACGTGCCCTACACCCTTTGTTGCCTGGATTGATTTTGGTATTTTTCACATGATCAAGGACAATGAAGAAGCTGGAAATGCACTGCGTGAAATCGCCTTTTCCTATAAAGTCCCTGATACGATCTTGGCAGCCGGGCATTGGCCTATGAACGACGAATCCCAATGGCCTGCACGATCAACTTGGGCCTATACAGTATGGGAAGTCGCGCACTGGGTGTTTTTGGGGTCGCTCTTGATTGGACCTCGACACGTTTTCCGTCCGGCAGCCAAGAGACAGGGTGAACTTGTACGGGAACACTCCCCCAAGTTGACATGGGAAGTCAATTACTGGTTGATGATGAGTGATCACTTTACCACGTACCCCGCATTGCACTCGGACTCGATCTTGACGAACTTGCGTAACTTTTTGCGCAATCTAAAGTAATGAAGCATCAGGTTGTTCTACTGTTAGCACTTGCAGCCATTGCCGTGTCAATGGTCTTTTTCAACAAGGAAAAATTTGAGAATATCGACTACTATGGCGGTGATATCGAGAAGACGTCGCGTACGATTGCTACAGAGGATTCGTCCTATGCCCAGCGCACGAATAGCATGCCGCCGCCTCCTGTCGTGTCGCCCCCGCTGACAGGTCACCCTACACCCTTCCAAGTGAATCAGTGGAACGCGTATGTGTAAATTTTACGCCACGGGTTGTTCGTAAACGTCCTCGAGCTGGGGCATCTTATCGTATAGATCGACCGTTGCATACAAGTGTGTCATGAAGGTCTCACCCCATCCGTATGTGACAACCTCGCGCTCGAGAATGCATGCCAGCGTACATCCCTCTTCGTGATAGATCTCAAACTTGAAGATCTTGTTGGTATTCTCGGGCCATGTAAGAGTCACAATCCGATAGCCCTCGGAGTTGACATCGGTGATCTGCGTGATAGGGGACTCGTTCATCTTCTGGAGCGTGTGACGGATAGAGTTGGAAATAACGATGGACATTTTTGGATACCCGACTGTCGCAAACAAACGGCGAATTCCGTTTTTGCGTCCTGGAGGATTTAAGCACTATTATCCGTGATATACAAATGTCTACAAAGCAAAAGATCCCAAAGGCCTTACGAGAACAGGTATGGCTTGTGCACGTAGGGCAGAGGTTTTCATCCAAATGCAAGGTCAAGTGGTGTATGAACGAAATAAGTGTGTTTGATTTTCAAGCAGGTCATAATATCCCCGAATCCAAGGGAGGCAAGACGACAATCGAGAACCTCCTTCCGATTTGTGGACGGTGTAATGTGAGTATGGGTTCGTCATATTCAATTGACGAATGGAATGCAAAGTTTTCTAGTCCGAGATTGAAGCTGAAATGGAGTACGTGGCTAGGAAAGTGTCTTGAGCGCCGTCCACCGGTTCGAGTCGATAACCCAATTCGATAAAGGTCTCAAATAAGTCAGTACGGATCTGCATGGCTGGAACCCCCTCCTTTTCCTTCCACTGACCCCAGCTCTCAAAAAGAATCGGAGGGTACCCGGATGCCTTGAGTGTTTCACGTGCACCCAACAACACCTCCTTTTCAAATCCTTCGACATCGATCTTGATGAATCCGATATTGATCAAGCCGTATGAATCCAGTGTCCGGATCTCCACCTCCTTGCCACCGACATCTCCATCCGTCAATTTCTTGACACCATTGCCTCCTCCATCTTCGGAGCGGACAATGAGTGGCAGGCGCCCGGGCTTGTCCCCGAGACCCACGTGAATAGGGGTGATTGTATCCGTCAGGTCATGCAACGCAATGTTTGCAGCCAGGTAACAAAACACTTTGGGATTGCATTCAAACGCATATGTGTGCTTGAACTTGGGAGCGATTGACCATGCATAGGTTCCAACATGGGCGCCAATATCCAAAAAGATCTTGTCCGGGTGTCCAAAGGTACGACCCGCCCACTCAATAACATTCTTCTCGGCAATTCCAGACTCGTAAAACCACTTGGCGATTCCGCGTTCCGGGAACAAGAGAGTTGTACGTCCATCCACATGTTTGGGCAGCGTAGACATCATGGGGTGTAGGCTCGACGCACTTCCCTCTGCGAGAAAGTACATTTACAACTTTAGATACCGAGGGTTAAAACGGTTTCAATCGCATTGGAGTCGGCCGGCGGATCGATTCCAGGCACAGCCGGGTTCGGGTCCTTCTTGCCCGGCAGTCCACCCGTTCCGCCAAATTGTTCCTTGACTTGCGCAACCTGCACAGAATCGTCAAATCCAACTCCGATCGACACGGCAGTGGCAAGTGCTGTAATCAGGAACGGGGCCGCAACCAGGAACCAAGACACCGGGCTCAAGCCGATTCCGCAGAAAAGATCGAGGAGATAGACGAATGCAATGCCCACGACAGTCTTGATTGCCGCAGTGTACCACATGCCGAGTGACAAATCAAGTCCGAGACTCACGACCAAGAAAATCAGGTACAGCAACGCAGGCGGGCAAAGATCCTCGATAAAACGCATCGTATTGTATCTAGACTACTAAAAAATGGCAGAGACAGTTGCTGATCTTGCCTGTTGTTCCCTAGAAGATGCCCAAAAAGCCCTTGAAACGCACGGCTCTGTGATTGCGGCTGTTGATTCCCTTATGCAAAAGCCCAAGGTATCCGGCGAAAAGTTCATCAAGTCTGTGATTCGTAAGTCGCATATGGATGAAGAGCAGGAGGAGCGCTGTCGCCAAGGGCGGGATTTGATGTCGAGGCTTACCGTAATTTCAGCCTACCACCCACAAGTCCAACGCGCCCCGTCGGTTGAGGAGGCCGCAATGAAGGCGCTGCAGTCGCATCCATCCGTGCCTGCTCCTTCTGAACAACCATCTGTGGCTGAACCGCAACAGGATTCTCCATTACAAACTGTTCAACCTTCTGTGCAATCTTTGACGCTTCCGTAAAGAGGTCCAGATTCCGGATGTGTTGGATCGACTGATCGCGGCGTGTTTGGTATGCTTCAGGATCATCCAGGGAGGCGATGGCGTCCACCCACTCATCAATGGCTTCACGCTCACACGGAATACCGGCCGGTGTGATCCACTCTTCCATTCCCTCTGTGCTCCCACCGGCATTCGGATTCACAACCGGCTTGGAATACAGAACGGGAATTCCATTGTACATGGCCTCTACGGCAATACGCCCGAAACTCTCGTAATAACTTGGCATGACCAGAATCCGGGTCCGCTTCAACAACATACGAACATCGTCTTGGAATCCAATCCATTCAATGTTTGGAGGTGACGGCGGCGGGCGGAGTTCTCCGTAATACGGAATGACAGCGAGGAACTTGCGTGTCGGCATCTTCTTGGCCATTTCGTAAAACTGCACAACGCCCTTGTTGTTGTTGGCATTGACCAGAGTAATGCAGTCGCCATCTGGCAGTTGGTCCATCTTGATCTTGGACTCGTGCAGGATGGGGCGAATCACATCCGTGCGCACAATCTGGGGAGGAAAGGGAACGATATTCTTACGATAACTGGCTTCCATCGTCTTGTTGATGAAGAGAAGCATCTCCTTCCAACCCGTGCTCATATTGGTCGTAATGGCCTGGTACCGCCCATCGAAGTGACACGTGGCAATAATAGGCCGATCAAATCCACGTGAATTCACACGACGCACGCCTGGGAGGGCGGGGGCGTGAGGGCAAATCCAGACTTGGCTTTCATTCAGGTAATTGAACCCGGCAGTGAAGTGCATGAATCGAAAGCCACGATACGTGCCACCCTGCACACCTTGCGGAGGCTTGTCCAGTGTCATCCAAACGACCGAATGACCACGTGATTGGAGTTCAATCCCGAGGTCAATGTCATGTAAAAAGGCCCCACACAAGTCGGGCATACGTGTTGCAAAGAATACGATCTTCATTACAGGTTACGCTGGAAAAGCCGAAGGAGGCGGTGACGCAGTGTTGGGCTGAACCTTTTGCATGACGAGTCGAGTCGCGTCGCCGCCACGTGTCCACCCATCCGCCTCAACCCAGATATTCACGTTCTTGTAATCAGCCTCCTTGGTCGGAATGAGAGGCTGGTAATAGTTCGGAATGAACTTGTCCATGACAGTCGAAATATCCTTGGGGTGACGCTGGAGCTCGGAGTGAATGAGCTTGGACTCATTGTCCACGGCACTGGGGTCACCTCCACCCGTATACGGCGTCGTGCTGAACGGACGCGCCCAAAGCTGCTTGTGCCCCTTGACGCGCCATGCATCCGGATTGCCCCACTTGAGTTCCGTGTTCTCATCCACCTTGCAGCCGCCGGCAAGGCCGAATCCTGCTGTCGGGATAAAGCCAGGCTGGTCCGCCATGGCTGCAGCAGGGTTCAGTGTTTCCGAGCAACCCGAATCTGTCTGACCTGTCATTTGCCAAGCCGAAGATGTAGCATCCTTGTAGGCTCGAGCATTGTTGTGGTCTGTGTCCACGTTTGTACGAGTATTTGCAAAGAACCAGTCCATTGTCTTGAATCCAGATTTTATCATGGAAAACGGACCTTAAGACTCGTAACCAACGAAAGAATAATGGAGCTCCAACCGTGTGATTGGCACGAACACGATGTCAGGCAACAGTACGTTGTCGATGTATATGGCCGCACCCAGGCAGGAAAAGTTGCTTGTGTCCGTGTCACTGGATTCAAGCCGATGTTTTACGTGGGCGGTGACAAGTTTGTCGAGAGCGGACAACGTGTGAAAAAGTATGATGTCATGGCAGGGTTCAAGGAGGCGCAGATCGAAGTGTGGAAAGTGACGTGTCAGAATCAGAGTCAGTTCCATGATCGGATCCGCAAGCTCGAGGCCGAGGGTCGAACTCTATATGAGAGCAATCTTCATCCGTTCCTTCGTCTCTTCCACGAGCGTCATCTGGGCCCTGGGTCTCCGTTCAAGTTTGCAGGAGTCCAAATTGATATCCCGGAAAAGGACGATGAGCCGCAGTATGATGTGGATGAAATGTACACGTGTCATTATGCGACATTGGAGCCATCGACATCCGGAATCCCACTCAAGGTGGCGTCGTATGATTTGGAAATGTGTCCGCTCGAGGGATCACGCTTTCCCATGGCAAGGGTCGATCCAATCGTACAGATTGGCGTGTCGTTCCGATGGTCGAACGATCTGATGAAGCCGATTCACCGCTATGTCTTTGTGTATGGCAAGGTGGATCCATCGGATGAGCCAGACACTACCTTCATGGGCTGCAAGACGGAGGAGGATATGCTCTTGGCCTTCCGCAACTGTATCCTGGATCAAAATCCGGACATTATGTGCGGCTACAATACCTTTGGGTTTGACGATGCCTATATCGAGGACCGGTGTCGCGCACTCGGGCTCTTCAGTCCATACGACGATTCAATCATGAACTTGAGCCGTGCACCCTTTGCCAAGAAGAATGCAGCGCGGCAAGGTGAGCCCCCGCGATTTGTGAATAAGTTCACGGATGAAAAGAAGTTCGAGCTGGCGTCGGGTAAGTACGACCTGCGCCCCCTTGCAATCCGGGGTCGGCTAGGTATCGATCTCCTCCTGAACATGCGTCGCGAGCACAACTTGGAATCGTACAAGCTCGATTCCGTCGCCTCTGTGTTCCTGCGGGACAAGGTGGTTTCGTGGACGGTCAAGGAGGATGAGATTGTCATCAAGACCAAGAGTACACGTGGCATGTTCGTGGGCACCTATGTCCGGTTCGATGTTGTGGGCAATACGTCAGACCACTATCGCGACGGTGAAAAGTTCATGGTGACGGGCTTGACACCAAACTCCTTCTCGATCGAGTATGTCCATGAACTGTTTGACGATTTGAGCCCGACAGACATGAAGCATTTGGAATGGACATTTTCAAAGGATGACGTGGAGCCGCACGACTTGTTCCGTCTTCATCGTGGCTCACCCGCAGACCGTGCCCGGATTGCACGCTACTGTATCCAGGATTGTGATCTGGTCTTGAACTTGATGCAGCGCCTTGATACCATTGTCAATGCGCGTGGTATGGCCGATGTCTGCAAGGTCCCGATGCAGTATGTCTTGGCGCGTGGCCAAGGCATCAAGATTTACTCGGCAATCCTGTATTTCGCCTCTCAACGCAATCAAATTATCCGGACCCAGGCATCTGTCGATGACGACCAGGGATATGAGGGTGCAGTTGTGATCAGTCCCAAGATCGGCATGTACCTTGACCAGCCAGTCTCGGTCTTGGATTTCAACTCACTCTATCCAACGAACATGATCGCCTACAACTTGTCACCGGATACGCTGGTCCAGGAAACAACGCGCACAGCCGATGGACGTGTTACGATCGACGGGTTGAGCGACGAGGACGTTGAAGCTCTCAAGGCCAGAGGCTATGTGCTGGACACTATCAAGTACGACACCAAGAATGACGATGTCTTTGTCTCCGAAACGTCGTGCACATTCGTTCAGCATCAAAAGGAGAAGCCAATGACAGAAGGTATCTTGCCGCAAACCTTGGCAACTCTCCTGTCCAAGCGAAAGGAGTACAAGACCAAGATGGAAGATCAACAATATGACGAGGCCCAGCGCGCAGTCTTTAATGGCTTGCAGTTGGCCTACAAGGTGGTTGCGAACTCCATGTACGGCCAGACGGGCTCCAAGACGTCGCCCATCCGGAAATTGTGTGTCGCTGCATGTACAACAGCCGCAGGTCGCAATGCCCTTTATTTCGCAAAGCAGGTTGCCGAATCCGAGTTTGGGGGCCAGGTGGTCTACGGTGATACGGATTCCATCTTCATCAAGTTCCCAACCAAGAGCCTCGAGGAATCCATCAAGATGGGTATTGCATGCGGAAAGAGTATCACATCCCAGATGCGCAAGCCCTACAAGATCGCCTATGAAAAGACCTTCTCACCCTTCATTCTCTTCTGCCGGAAGCGGTATGTCGGAATCAAGTATGAAGAGGATCCTAACCCAGCCAAGGGGAAACGCATGTCCATGGGCATTGTACTGAAGCGTCGTGACAATGCACCGATTGTGAAGGATATCTTTGGTGGTGCTCTCGATATTCTGCTAGATACGCAGAATGTACGAACGGCACAAGACTTTGTTCATACCAAGATCCAGCGGGTGCTAAAGGGCAAGGAGCCGCTCGAGAAGTTCATCATTTCCAAGTCGTTGCGCGATGACTACAAGAATCCCAAGCAGATCGCTCATCGTGTTCTGGCTGATCGTATGGCCGAACGAGACCCCGGAACTGCACCCAAGGTAGGCGATCGTGTTCCGTACATTTACATTGTAAATCCTCGAGCCACAATGCAAGGTGAGCGCATTGAACATGCCGATTACGTCCGACATAACGGACTGGAACACGATGCAAAATTCTACATTACCAACCAAATCCAAAACCCAGTCGCCCAGCTGTTTGCGCTCTGTATTGAACGCCTTGAAGGGTATGTGGAGCCGCGGCCATCGTACAAGGACATTTACACGAACCAACTCCGAAAGTTTGCGGGAGATGAAGAACAGGCAACACTTGCAACACTTCAATACAAGGAAAAACAGCTCGATTCAATGATGTTCCTTGGGTCTCCATCTCACACAAATCAGAGCACCCTAGACTCATTTTGGAAAAGGGCTTAAGAACCGTTAGGTTACATAACCTAATGCCAGCTCATTATCGCAGTGACCACTTTGCCGATTCTGCATTTGCCGTAATGCGTGAGTTGATCCAGTCTGATATCGATATTGTCCAGCAGACCCGTTTTTTGCCAGATGCCCTGCGCGCCCGTGTGCTGGCCAACCACATGCGGTCATCGTCTGCGATGCTCGATCTGATTCGCCTATTGGCAATCATCCCGCCTGCCCCAGCAACCTCAACGCTGAATCCGAATGCAACCAACTTTTTCTTTACCATTCCTTTCGATCTTGCAGGTACGGGTGCAGAGATGGAGGATGTTCCGATTGTCCCGTCGGATGATGTCATCGAGAACTCGCTGGTCCAGGTTGAGACATCGAGTGCTGACTTGTGCACAATTTGCCAGGAGGATATGCTCGAGGACTGTTCCAAGCTTCGTCACTGTAGCCACGTGTTTCATGATCGGTGTATTCGGCAGTGGTTCACGACGAGCCCCCGGTGCCCGGTGTGCAGAAATGATATACGGAGTTCCGGTGAGACTGAATAATGAGCGTGTGCGTTTGCATACCGACACGCAACCGTAGATGGACGCAGGATTTTTCACTGTCGTGCATGAATCGCCAGGATCTTCAGCCAACTGTGTGGATTGTCCTGGATGCATCCGATTCAGATGACCAAGCATGGAATCGTTCACTGCTCCCATCTCATGCAGTGTATGCGCGCATCGAGAACAAGCCAATTGGTGAAATGCGGAATCGGTGCATCGCCATGGCGCTGGAACACGAGTGGGAGTATCTGGTGTTTTGGGACGACGACGATTATTATCCTCCAACCCGGATTTCATCGGGTGTAAAGGCCCTAAAGGCAACTCCCGATGCAGACATTGCCGCCTCGTCCAAAATGTACCTTTTTCTGACGCGTGAGAATGTCCTGTTAACCTCTGGACCCTTTCACGATAATCACGGTACGGCTGCAACTTACACGATCCGCAGGCGGTACTTTGATAAGAACAGGTTCGATCCCAAAAAGACCATGGCAGAAGAGTTGTCCTTCACTCGTGAATGGACTGCAAAGATGGTGCAGGTCAATTCAGAAGAAACAATTGTTGTCATGGGCCATCCCCAGAACACGGTGGACAAGTCCCAGATCTTGAAGGATCCGGCAATGTTCATGTCCAAGGTTGTGAATGATGTTAACGGGAAGCAGGTGTTTCGTTCGCGGTGGTCCTTGCCGCAGTCACAATGGGATCTGTGGAAATCCACATTTTCTGTTTCATGATATCTGCAACATGTGGAGTGTACTTGGTGAGCAAAATGGGATCTGGTAATGTATCCGATACTCCATACTGAAGACGATGCAGGATGCGGCGAACATCGTGTTGACATTCCCGCGCAAGACTCTTGACATCTCGATGCAACAGCTGCTCGATTTCCGCTATTTTCGGAGGATGACACCGAACAATCTCGATCGATTTGCAGTTTTTAAACACACGGGGAACCTCGTTGCACGTAAAGAGGATTGGCAATGTCCGTTCCCCATCAATCCATTCAACTAACTTTCGCTGGGCATGAGAGTCCGAGCCATCGATTTCGTCTAGAACTAGACACGATGCTTTGGAGTCGCCACGAATCATGGATGAAATCGACCTTCCACTCCGGTAACTGGCGACGAGTTTCGCAACATCTTCGTGACTACGCATCGTTTGCGTTGCGTTAATTTCGATCGGTTCCATTCCGCAGGAGCGAATGGATGCCAGGGCAAGTGTCGTCTTTCCGATTCCCGGGGGACCATGCAAAAGAAACACAGACTTGTACGGCTTGGTTTGGAGGTAACTTGTTAGCCGTGTCTTGACCTCTGTGTGTCCAATCACATCCTCCAAAAACAAGGGCCGACGTGTTTCGCTCCACATTAGCCGAGTTTGGTGTGACACGAGAAAATGCCTTCCATACACAATGGAACTTCCTGTGCATGCGCTGCGAACCTTTTTCAAAACAGTTCCACTTGTCCAACACCATCTCGATTCCTTCGATGCAATGGTCGGCACTCGGATTCCGGATTTTATTCGGGCCTCAAACCCCCATGAGCTAGAACTACCCAACGGGCGGTATATTCGCGTCTTTATTGGCGGTAAGGAGGGGACCGTCAAGTGGCTCCCTCCGACAAATGAGGACGGAACTGCAATTGTCCCCCACGCGTGTCGCCTCGACAATACAACCTATGAGCTCACCCTGATTGCCGACATTGAAGTTGAGTACGTTATGCCAAGTGCAAAGACCGTGACATTCAAGGACATTGAAATTGGTCGGATCCCACTCATGCTCCGGAGCCAGTACTGCTACCTTACAGGCCTTGACGGATATCAGTACGGCGAATGCAAGTACGAGCTGGGTGGTTATTTTGTGATTGACGGTGCTGAAAAGGTGCTGCTGACACAGGAAACACTGGGCAACAATATGTTCTACGCCGGTGTTCAAAAGCGCAAGGAGGGTCTAGAGGATACGGCATACTCGGATGATCGCGAGTACTATGCTGCTATTCGATCAATTTCCGAGAATGGAAGTCGTGGACCCTTTACACACTTTCTTGTCGTTCCGTCTGAACCGACTGTGAATGAAACGGATCCAAACCTGGGTCAGGACAAGCGTCTGTCTACCATCACCATGCCCGGATTCCGCAATGCGATTCCGCTATTTAGCGTATTTCGCGCCCTGGGTCTTTCGACCGATAAGAGCATTTATGAAAGCGCAATGCTCGGGGTGCCCGGGTCGAACCGAAGCGCATATTCCCACCTCTTCACTCAACTCGTATTGAGCCACGAAAAGTACCTGCAAACCAATGAACTCACGGACATGGACCTTTTAGCACGTGAAACAAGGACAAAGAGCAAGTCGGAAGTTGTCCGGTGCATCCACGAACTCATGTTCCCTCATTTGGACGATGATTTGCGTGTCAAGGGATACCATCTTGCAAAGATGCTCAAGATGGCGATGGACCAGGCACTTGGTCTTGAACCGCCCAGTGATCGCGATAGCTTTTCGTACAAGCGTCTCGAGACATCCGGTGATTTGTTTTTTACCGAGTTCCGTCGTATTTACCGCGAAGTTGCTCGTGGCATGCTCTTGGATCTCGATAAGCAGGTCAACCAGTTCGAGCGAAAGACATTCGAGGGCAATAACCTTGCAAATGTGTTTCAACCGGAAACGGTGAACAAGTACTGGAAAAAGTACCGCATGATGAATGAGTTTCTGAAATCGTTCAAGGGCGCATGGGGAGGTGAAGACGGCATTGCCCAGGAATTGAGCCGCATGTCGTATGCAGGAACGGTATCTCACTTGCGTCGCACGAACCTGAACATGGATCGTACCTCCAACAAGAAGGAACCGCGTCGGTTCCATGCAAGCCAGATGGGCTTATTGTGTCCAGTCGATTCCCCGGACGGACGTAACATCGGGTACGTCAAGTCATTGGCTCTCTTTGCTCGAATCTCAACTGCCACACCGTCTGCAAAGGTCAAGGAACTCCTTAAACAAAACTGCATTCCGTTAACTGATCTTTCTCCATCTCTTTGGAATCCGGTGTGGACGCCCGTGTTTGTAAATTCTGAATTGGTGTGTGCGTCTTTGAAGACAGAAGAGCTGTATGCGTCCTTGCTTAACGCGCGGCGGGAAGGGCGGATTGATTACTCGGTATCCCTGGGATGGAATCGTGTTCTGAACGTATTTACAATCACATGTGACTCTGGGCGCCCGATCCGGCCCGTGTACCGCGAAGGCGTCACGCAACAGGACCTGATGGCCTGCAAGACATGGGAGGAGTTTCTGCGGTACATTGATTACATTGATGCTCTGGAAACAGACACGTTGCGCTTGTCCTTTGCACTCCACCCTCAATTGCGCTCGGAACTTCATACATCCTTTTCATTGAGCGCTCTGACGTGCTTGATCCCCTTTTCGGACCACAATCCGGGAACCCGTAACGCCTTTGCAATCGCACAGACTAAACAGACATGTGCGTGGTACCACACGAATTACCGGAAGCGTTTCGACACCATTGCTGTGATGTTATGCAACCCGCAAAAGCCGCTGACACAAACGTGGATGTACAATGAGATGATGGGTCGTGGAGGATGCATGCCGTATGGTGAGAACGTCTTGGTAGCCATCACGACCTATGGTGGGTACAATCAGGAAGATTCCGTGATGCTGAATGCAACTTCGATGCGCCGGGGTATGTTCCAATCCCTCTACATCCATTCATACGACTTTGCAGAAGAGATGCTTGATCCGGCAACCCAGACTCATGTAGAAATCTCGAACGTCACAACAGACCCGGATATTAAACGCAAAGAGGCTGATTACTCTGCACTGGATGGCGAAGGTGTAATCAAGGTTGGAACAATGGTGACGGAACAAACTGTGCTAGTCGGAATGCGAACGCCGATCCGTAATCCAGATGGAACTGTCAAGTCGTATGTGGACAGCTCTCATCTTCCCAAGAAGGGGCAGCGTGGCCGGATCGATGGCGTCTATCAATATGCAACACGCGATGGACTCAAGGGTATCAAGATCCGGATTGTGGAGGAGCGTTACCCGGTGCTGGGAGACAAGCTCGGAAGTCGTCATTCGCAAAAGGGTACATGTGGCCTGATTCTCGAGGAGGAGGATATGCCCTTCACATCCAAGGGTGTGCGCCCGGACTTGATCTTCAACCCCCACGCCTTGCCGACGCGCATGACCATTGGTCAGTGGATCGAGAGTGCATCGAGTAAATTGGCGCCTCACTTGGGTGCCTTTGTGGATGGAACGCCCTTTACAACCAAGAACCGAGTGCAGCTCCTTCATCATACGCTGCGTGAACAAGGATTCGAACCGTATGGTTCTGAAATCTTGTACAATGGATACACGGGTGAAATGATGGAAGCCGAGATTTTTATGGGACCCACTTATTACCAGCGCATGAAGCACATGGTCGAAGACAAGATCAATTACCGATCAACGGGTCCCAAGAAGTTACTGACGCGCCAGCCCGTGGAGGGTCGCGGCGATGGAGGTGGATTGCGTATTGGTGAGATGGAGCGTGATGCCCTGATCACGCACGGCATGGCCAAATTTACCCACGAAAGCTTGATGGATCGATCCGATGGGGTAGAGATGCTCTTTGATGCTGAAAGGGGAGTACTTGACACAAGCCGGGAGAAGATCCAGATGCCCTATGCAATGACGCTCTTCCTTCACGAACTAGAGTCAATGAACTTGTCCGTCAGAGTGGAGACAATGTGAGACGCAAGGGTATTGTCCCCATTCGCATTTGCAATGTGAATGATATTGTTCCAAACGGAAATATGATCCGTTACGGTTTCGTGATAGTTGGTGAGGATCGATTGGTAGTCTCCGTAGTAGAGGGAAAACAAATCAGGCTGTTCGCGCCATAGATATGTGATCAATTGCTCATCTGCGTGACCAACACCGATTGCAACATGCTTATACAGCAGAGACATGATGTGGAAGCAGACCTTCTCCACATAGTCGAATTCGATTGTAAATGCCGTGCCGCCAATGCCACACTCTCCGGCAAGTCCCCACTTCTCCTTGATTGGATACATTTCATGTTCAGACCGATAGCGGATTAAGCAGCACGCAAACTTGGGTCGAGGACGGTCCAGCATGCGTCGTGCAGCTCCATCAAAGTCTCGCAGCACATGACTGCCGCCGAAATCGATCCATGCATATGTATCTGCAGGCGATACGTCCTTGGCGATCTTCATGGCGATAAACTTGAAGACACACAGTAGGAAATAGGATGAGGTATTCCGAGGATCCGGACTTTCCATGGTCTCTCGGTTCTTTCGAATCACAGGCCACAGTGTCTGAAAGAATTCATAGTCTGTGAGTTTCCTGACCACATAGGTTGTATCGAGTCCCGCAGGACGCAATGGCTCGATCAATGGCTTGGTGTTTTCATCGCAGAAAATCACCATGGGGTACGGTAGTGCCAATGTCGCCCGACCCTTGTCCAGATAAAACTCGGTTGGACGCACCGATGGTGTTGCGTCTGGAAAGTCGCGAAGAGCAAAGAACATTGTAACAACTGTTGTTGGCATTACCAGATGATTGATAAAAAGGTGTAAATCCTAATCTTGTTTACATATAGGGAACATGGATCTTATAATGCCGTCTGATCACATTTACGTAACAAAGCGTGATGGCTCAAAGGTTCCTGTTTCATTCAACGAGGTACTAACACGCATTCAAAAGCTCGCAGAGGGTCTTGATCACGTCAATCCCGACTTGGTCGCGCAGAAGGTGTGCAACCAGATTCAAGACGGCATTAAGACGTCGGAACTCGACGAGTTTGCCGCCGAGACGTGTGCCATGATGCAGGCTCGTCACCACCCGAATTATGGTAAGCTGGCGGCCCGGATTCTGGTGGATAACCACCAGAAGATGAATGCGGATACGATGTATCACATTGTACGCCACTCCGTCTTCTCGGATGAGTATCGCGATATCGTGCAGACGCATTGGATGACGTACACATCCATGATTTCGTGGGAGCGGGATTTCATGTTTGACTACTTCGGGTTCAAGACACTTCAACGGGGGTACATGCTCCCGGGTGAGCGGCCGCAGCACATGTGGATGCGGGTGGCAATTCAGCTTCATGGCAACGACTTTCCCCGTGTCCAGGAAACCTACGATGCCTTGTCGCAGGGGTTTTTCATTCACGCTACGCCCACCCTGTTCAACTCGGGGACGAACCATGCCCAGTTGTCCTCGTGCTTTCTGGTCCACATGCAGGAGGACAGCATCAAGGGAATTTACGATACGCTCGGCGAGTGTGCCCAGATTTCCAAGTGGGCGGGCGGTGTTGGCTTGTCGGTCCACAATATCCGGGCTCGAGATTCGGCCATCAAGGGCACCAACGGCAAGTCTACTGGACTGACCCCGATGCTGAAGGTGTTTAATGACACGGCAAAGTACGTCAATCAAGGAGGCAAGCGTAATGGGTCTTTCGCTATCTACTTGGAGCCTTGGCATGCAGATATTGAGGAGTTCATTCGTCTCAAGCTCAATACGGGCAATGACGATGAGCGTGCTCGTGATCTCTTTTATGGTCTCTGGATTCCCGATTTGTTTATGCAGCGCGTCGAGCAGGACGGACACTGGTCGCTCTTCAGTCCCGACCAGTGCCCCGGGCTTGCCGACTGTTGGGGTGACGAGTTCAATGAGCTCTACTGTGGATACGAGCGCAAGAACCTCGCCATGAAGGAGATGCCTGCCAAGAAACTTTGGCAGATGATTGTAGATGCGCAGATTCAGACAGGCGGTCCGTATTTGCTGTACAAGGACGCGTGTAATGCCAAGTCTAACCAGCAGCACCTTGGAACCATCAAGTCCTCAAATTTATGCACCGAAATCATCGAGTACACCTCGCCCGACGAGACGGCGGTCTGTAACCTCGGGTCTCTGGCTCTCCCCAAGTTTGTCTACCGGAGCTATGCCCACGACGGAGAGTATCGGTTCAACTTTGAACTGCTTCGCAAGTATACGACCATCTTGGCTCGCAACTTGGATGTTGTCATTGATAAGACCTATTATCCGACGGAGAAGTGCAAGACCTCCAATCTCCGCCACCGTCCCATCGGAATCGGAGTCCAAGGCCTTGCCGACGTCTTTGCCATCCTCCGTATTCCCTGGGACTCGGTAAAGGCTGCCGATCTGAATCGCGAGATCTTTGAGAACATTTACTATGCTGCTGCAACCACGAGCATGCTAGGTGCATCGGCTGACAATTGGCGTGGACTCGGTATTAATTCCGACCTAGCCCATGAGACGTTCAAGCACTCGCCAATGAGTGAGGGGAAGATGCAGTTTGATCTATGGGGTGAGAAGCCGACCCATACTCCTTATTTGAACTGGAACATGCTGCACAGGTTGTGTTCGGGAGGCATGCGGAACTCTCTATTGATTGCGCCAATGCCCACCGCGTCCACATCACAGATTCTGGGCAACAATGAGTGTTTCGAGCCCTTCACGTCCAACCTGTATTCTCGCCGCGTGCTTGCCGGAGAGTTTATGGTTGTCAACAAGTACCTGGTGGAAGATCTAGTTAGGCTTGGACTGTGGACGTCGGACGTTCGGACGGATATCATTGCCAATAACGGCTCGATCCAGTCGATTGCCGCAATCCCCGCCGAGGTCCGCGAGCTCTACAAGACAGTGTGGGAGATCCCGATGAAGACCTTGATTAATATGGCTCGCGACCGTGCACCGTTTATTTGCCAGTCCCAGTCTCTCAATTTATTCCTCGCCGAGCCCACCCCCTCCAAGGTATCGAGCATGCACTTTTATGCATGGAAAAAGGGACTCAAGACGGGGTGTTATTATTTGCGAACCAAGGCAGCCGCCAAGGCCCAGCAATTTACTGTCGAGCCTTCGAGCTGCGTTTCTTGTTCAGCTTGAGTTTCAAAAGTTTTCTTCGCGTTTAAGTAAACAAATGGAGCCTATGATGAACAAGCCCGCCACTGCCGGTCGTCGCAAGAACGGAGTTACCGCCAAGACGCTTAAGCGTGCGCTGAAGAAGGCCGGCCTGAAGACGTCGGGCAGCAAGCGCGCCCTCACCCTGCGCGCCAAGAAGGCCCACGTGATGTCTGGCGGCGGTTCGGGCGCCACGCAGCCGCTGTCCCCGGCCTCTGCGGGTGGCATGGAGGGCGGCCGCCGTCGCTCGCGCCGCAGCCGCAAGCACTGGCCGTTCATGTAAGTCGAGCAGCGATCTCGGACACCAGTGTAAACAAATCATCTGAAAATCCATAATGACATCCATTCGGTTCACCCGCCGGCGCCTTGCGTGACGACGTGGTCTTGCGATGCGTCAAACTCACAATCACATCCTGGGGGGAAATCTCCCGACACATTTGTTCCCGACCGGAAATGAATGCGTCTCCTTCTGCAATTTGCTGATCCGGGAACGGCTTGTCTTCCCAGAACTTTCGTGTACAACAAATCGTCGCCTCCGAAACACGCTGGGCCATGGGCAGCGTGATGGGCGGCACATTCATGAAGGACTTGGTTTCGTGAATATCATAGGACGGCAGCACTGTCGAAAACAGGCACCCGGCTGCAGGTTCCATGAACAGATGGGCCACGCGTGTCAGAATGGAATTGTTCGGGTACACATCGTCATCATCCATCATAATCAACACATCGTGCTTGGCCCGCGAAATACCAAGATTGCGCTTGGCACCAATCGTCATGGGCTCGTCGACCAGGACATACGTAACATTCGGAAGGTCCGAGACTAAATCCTTGATCTGATCCTTACCGTCGTCCACAATCACCCACTCGATCTTGGAGTCCGGGTAGGTCTGGGCAACCATGCAGTACTTGGCAAGCGGGATGAAGGCGCGACGATCCCGGGTCAGCGTAATTACCGACACGGACGGAAGGTCACTCTCTTCGGGGAGACGTGCCTCCATCGAGTAGGGAAGAATCTTTGCAAGGTTCTTGAGTTCACCCGTCATGCGAGCAATAAACGCTTCGTGCCGATCCTCGTACGCTTCGCGCATACGACGCGACTGTGCCTCGCGCTGCGGAACGCTCATGTCACAGTACATTTTGAGGGAATCGACAATCGAGTCAATCTCGACATCTTCAAGTGTACCGAGACATTGAGGGTGTTTCATGGACTTGCTTGTAGAGACCCACAAGGCTTCCTTGGTGAGTTCACGGAACGGTGCGATTGGCGACAGGATCATAAGACTTCCCGTCGACATGCCCTCATTGACTGCATGACCAAACCCTTCCGCTGCCGACGTGCAAACCACCAGTCCTGCTTCCTGGACAAGTTTCTTGTACTCGTCCTCTGGCAGAAACTCGATGCGCGTGATCTTGTCTGTCACCTGTTCGGGGATGACCGGCATTTCGAGGCGGGACACAATTGTCAGGGCAGGCAAGCGGGAATACACCGGGTCATTCTTGAGACGCATGTACGCCTGCACGATCGGCTTGGGGTCGCGCCACACGTTCTTGCCCACGGGAACAACCGCCTTGGACCAGTCTTTGGGCGCGAATCCCTTATCGATCGATGTCCAGCCTACATTCAGGACACGCTTGGCTCCAGCGGCCTTGAAGAGTTCAAGTCCTTCTTCTGTCTTTGCCCAGACCTCATCGACCATGTGCAGGTACGGAATCCATGTCTGGTACGTCCATTCCGGATTGGGGATCCAGATATTGTACCCTGCATAGTTGAAGAGACACGGGTTGACAACTTCAATGAAGAAATTGATCTCGGCCTGGGGGCATTGAGGATGAAAATGAGGGACACGCCGAACTCGTGTCTCCGGACCAAGAACGTGGACGATCAACCCATGTAGAATCGACACGTCTTGCGAAACTCCCGTATTGGGATTGAAATTGCCAATCAGATTAATGCGCATTTTATCTAGCTCCAGTTCCGTTTCGTAAACGCCTTGCCGCGCTTGGACCGGAAGGTGCGTCGTTTTACATTCATTCGTCTCCAGGATTCGATTGTGCGTGGTGCACACTGGGACAGGACAACCGGGCGATCAAAGAACCATTCAGGCGTTCCAATCCATACAAGGCGTTCTGGAACCTCGTCCGGTATTTCAATTGATTCGCAGTACTCCTTCATGTCCGGAGATCCAAAGGCATAGTTGGGGTTCATGGGATCTGCAAAGAGTGTCGGAGCACGAAACTCTGTTCCCGTCCATTCAACACATGTAACTGGGCGCCAGTACGGATCATGAACAAACCACTGACCGTGTGTGAACAAAAACGTGAATCCCGCAAACCGGCACTCCATTGTCTTCGTTCTGGAAATTGAAGACGCTTAAAAGAACGACTTGAGTTCGCCTGTGCGCGTTCCGTAGATATGCACATCAATCGGATTGGCAATCGGCTCCGGGAAGTCCAGGATATCCTTGCGGTAGCGCTTGTAGGCATAGATCTCCACCATGATACGGTTGCTGGCATAGTCGATTGTGCGGCGATTGAGATCCTCGAGTTCCTTGGCAACACGCTGGGGGTTGTTCTCGGCATACTGCAGGTAGTACGAGCGCATGATAAGCCGAAGATCATCCTCATTCTGCGGGCTGATTGAGAACTCGCCATTGCTCATGAGAAGAACCGTGCTACGGATCTTGTCCTGCAAATTGTCGATATTCGTCTGACTGAAAAAGACCTTGTTGAGCGGCGTGTCCGAGTGGCGGTACTGGATCGCCTCGGCAATTGTGTTCGGAACGACATGGGGATCGTTCGTGTACAGCTTCTCACTGGGAACCGGCATGCGTGCCTCCTCGTCGCTCAAGGGAAGCTTGCCCGTGTGCTTGGGCGCGTTCTTGATGGCTGTCTGGGTGTAGAAATCAGAGAGCGAACTCATTTACTGTTACTATACAATTTTTCCTCCCTTCAGCATACCTGTATCCGGTTGCAGACACATGAGCTCGAATGTAAAGACCGGCTGGATCGAAACATTCAAGAATGGCAAGTTCGATCCTACGATTTGCGGAGGGTCCAGTACACTGTAAGGAGGTGCAGAATCCACATTGGAATATAGGACTGTCACATCACCCGTTGCGTTTGATACAAACAAATTGGGGATCAAGAATCCATTGTAGGAAGTGTTGTATGGATTCACACGTGCATTCGACGTGCCACGCGGCTGGTAAATACCGTTCGAGTCCGGGACATAGTCGAGCAGCTGCAGAACCGGGAAGGTATTGCTGATGATTGCCTTGACATAATCCTTCTTTCCCTTGCTGCTCAAGATGGGCGAGTTCAAGATATTGGACAGGGTAGTGGGATCGAACGTGACACGGTCACCCACACGCAGGTCATTGCTGGTAAAGTACTGGTATGACCCGGTAAAGCACTTCAAGAACAAGTTATCCGTTCCATCGCCTTGCATGACACTGATTGTCAGTCCATCATTCTGAATGAATTGCACCCCCAACGGATCGGTGATTGAAATCTGGAGTTGGGAAATCTGTGTAAGAGGACTCTGGAACACAAGTGCCTCATCTCCCCACGGCTCGTAATCAAAGTGCTGAACACCGACTTCAAGCGCGAAATTCTGCTGGGTGCGTGACTTTTGCGTCAAGACAGAAAAGGCCTTTTGAATCTGCGCATTGCCACCCACATACTGACCATAGTACTGATTCACATTCATCAGGAGATAGGGATAGGTTGTAAAGGTGGAATAGGACTTGTTTGCAAAGGTGCTTTGAATTGGGCCAGACAAGTCGTAGTATCCGTTAGACGTTCCCGGGATAATGGGTAAATTCAAAAATTGACGCTGGGGCATGATTGCACGGATCAGACGAAGAGACTGGACATTGCAGGGTGTAAAAAAACTTCCGAATCCAACTCCCGACGGTTGAATCAGGTAGCCAGTGTCATACCCGATAAAGGTTCCATTGGGAATCGATGAATTGTACGGAGGGTAAAAAGCATTCGACAAGTACCATCCCTTGGTATTGGGAATACCGGGTGTTACATTGACGTTACCATTGGAGTCTGTGCCAAAGGTTGGTACGAACGGATTGTTGGAATACACGGGTGGGTTTGATGCCTGTGTGGTTTGACTGCCGAAACTGTAGATTAAGTTACTGTACGGATTGGGCTGCTTCACCCAGTCTCGCAACGAGGTGTCTAGAATGACGTAGCGCTTTACTGCCATGGTATCCGGCGAAGCCTGGACTGTATTGACTGCATCTGTAGTGCGGTGGCCCTGTCCGCTCATAGCTTCACGAACTGCCGGACGGCGCGAATAAGGTTCAACTGGAAGTGAAGGTGGAGGAGTAGCTCGTGGGTACAGGGTCCGAGCATTCAAGTCCATCGACTGGAGCAATGACTTGTAGTCCATGATCCTCTTTACTAGATGGACTGTAAATCGTGGAGCCACAGTGCCTTGGCCGTTGTAGCCTCGAGGCGCTTGATCTCATCCGCAAGCTCCTTGAGATCCTTCATGTGCTTGGCCATCACCTCGGCCGTAAAGCTGCTCACTGGGAGGCGCAGGATATAGTCATACGAATCCGACACCTTTGCATATGCGTGCTTGGCCAGAAGATCATCGCACTCGGCCCTCGACTTCTTATGCAGGCGCGGCGGCTTGTCGTCACACTGGGCAACAATGAACTTGACAATGTTCTCATGGTATGGAACCTTCTCCTTCAAGGCGGCAATCTGGTGGAGTCGTCGGGTCTCGTAGAGCGCAAGCCGGACATCAGCATACTCCTTGAGAATATCATTCAACGTCTCGTACTTGTGAATCACGCCCTTGGCATTGAAGGCATGCATATTGGTCGTCTTGATCTTGGTGGTCAGGGACTTGACCAATGCCTCCTCCGGCATCTTGACACGGATCATGACATCCATATCCGTCGACGTGTCCGTGTAATCCACACCCTCCTTCTCGAGCCACTCGCGATAATCGGAGGTCCACGTTCCCGGCGGAAGCTCGGTCACGACAAATCCATCACCCTCCTTGCGGTACACGCCCGTCGCATTCTCGCCATCAATCCTACCCTTGAACCCGGCAAACCACGGGCTCAAAGGAGTGTCCAGCGTACCTCCATTCAACCACCCCAGCAAAGCTGTCTTCAGAACGTTGGGATTGCAGGGCGGGATGTAGGTTGAATACCCGGTGCCAATACCGCGCGATCCATTGACAAGCAGCATCGGCAGAACCGGTGCATACCACTCGGGCTCCACCGGCACGCCATCGTCATCGCGGTACGTCAAGACGGGGAAATCCTCTGCCGGAACCAGGTGCTTCACATTCGGCTGGAGGTACGTGTGGATGTAACGGGGACTTGCTGCATCCTTACCACCCTGCAAGCGCGTACCGAACTGTCCCTCGGGAACGAACCATGGGATATTGTTTGAACCCATAAAGGTCTGCGCCATGGAAATGATCGTCTCATTCAAGGATGCCTCACCGTGGTGGTAGCCCGTGTGCTCTGACACGTATCCGGCCAGCTGTGCCACACGAATCTCCTGGGTGAGATTCCTCTTGAAGGCGGCAAACAGGATCTTGCGCTGCGACGTCTTGAGTCCGTCCATGACACTCGGAATCGAGCGCTCCAGATTGTAGTAGCTGAAATGGATCAGATCCTTGTTCACAAAGTCCGAATACGAAGGCTGCAGCGGGAGCATTGACGATCGATCGTACGTCTTGAGCCACTCCTTGCGGTCATTGGCCCTCGACTTGTTGAAAGCCAGCTCCACATGCTCATCCGTCTCTGGAGTGTAGGAGAACTTGACTGCATTCACCTTCTTGAAATACTCCTTGGCCTCCTCGCGCGTCGAGGTACCCAATCCCTTGTAATACTTGACCTTCCACCCCTTTGCACCCTCGGCCTTGCGCCACTCCTCATACTCGTAATTCGTGTAGAAGATGCGCTCCTGTGCACCCTTGTGTGCCTTGACGATCGGTGTGGCCATGTAGGTCAGGAACCCTGGAATCGTCATGAGCTCGTGCCAGAGCTCGTGGAAGAGATTGATCAGTAGCCCGCGAATGTGACTGCCATCGTAATCCTGGTCCGTCATGATGAGAATCGAGCCGTACCGCAAATCGGACGTGTTGGTGTACTTCTTACCAGACGTCAGTCCAATGATCTTCTTGAGCTCGGCAATCTCCTTGGTCTGCTCCACCTTGGAATCTGCCGTGTCCTTGACATTGAGAATCTTGCCCTTGAGAGGATAGACTCCATACGACTTGCGCTGCTCCTGGCTCAAGCCCGACAGAGCCATCGCCTTGGCTGAATCTCCCTCGGTCAGAATCAGCGTACACTTGGCCGAGTCCTTGGTTCCAGCAAGTAATGCATCATCGAGCTTCGGGATACCTGTGATCTTGGACTGCTTCTTGCCGTCCGTCTTGGAATTCTCCTTGGCGTCCTTGGCCGACTGCGCCTCAAGAAGACGAGGCACAATTGCAAGCTTGGACACGACCTTCTTCAGCACATCCTCCGAGAGCTTGGGACTCGATCCGAATGCCGACACCTTGGTTGTCAGCGTCTCCTTGGTCTGGCTCGTGAAACTCGGGTTCTCAATGCTCGAGATCACAAAGAGTCCCAGATGATCCTTGACCAGACCCGGGCGCACCTTGACCTTCTTCTTGGTGTCGAGGTACTCGACAATATGGTTCACGACCTGGTTCGTCACGGCATCGACGTGGGTCCCATTCTTGGATGTCCACACGCCATTCACAAAGGACATGGCAAAGAACTTGTCTGCCGGCGTGTCGGCAATTGCAATCTGCCAGCGCTCATTCGGCGAGTCAGCTACAACCGTGTCGCATCCAAACGCCTTGGCATACTCGGTCAGATTCTTGCACTTGACCTGGGTGTCATTCCAATAGACCTTGACATCCTTGCCAAGAGTCATGGCCAAATCCCACACACGGCGCTCAATGAGCCGGGTCATGTCCGGATCAATGGTCTTCATTCCGAAACGTCCAAAGTCCGGAGTCCAGTCGATGCAGACATAGGACTTGTGCTTGGACGCCTTGACCGCCGGCTTACCAATCTCGGTCATGTTATTCTTGAAGGTCTGGGTATAGATGAGGCTGCGTGTCTGGTCCACAATCGTCACCACCATCTGCTTGGCAAAGATGTTCACCAGCTTGACTCCGTAGCCGTTCTTACCACCGACCAGCTTCTTCTCGTCCTTGTTGTAGTTGGTCGATGTCAGGAGCTCACCAAAGATCATTTGCGGAATCCAGGTCTTGTGCTCCGGATGCTCGGCCACGGCAATCGGGTCGCCGTCATTCTTGATCGAGAAGGTCGTGGGCGTGCATGTAATCTCAATCGACTTGACTGTCTTGGTCCGGACTGCATGGTCGTGGGCATTGACCAGGAGCTCATCAATCAGCTTGTAGAACCCGGGATTGACTGGAATGGTGTGTGCAACGAACCCGTCATTCTCGCGAAGAAACACCTCCTCCTGTGCGGTCTCGATACTACCAATGTATGTGTCAGGGAGGGAAAGAATGTGCTCACGGTGGGTCTGCTTGCGGTAAGTGGATAGGTCGGTCATTTTGCGTGACGTGTGTTCCGTGACAACCCATTCTTTTCGTTTTTTAAAGTAAGAGATGTCAGGGCAAACCGGCGCAACTGGACTCACTGGCCCAACTGGACCACAGGGTGGTGGTGCTGCCTCGCAAGGTTCAACAGGTCCCACTGGAATCACTGGACCTCAAGGATCTCAAGGACGGTTTGACGGCCCTACGGGTACAGTCGGAAGTTCACTTTACAGTACAGCAGGTGCAGTGTACTATGCACCCACCGGAACAACGGGTACAACGGGCACGGCTGCAGGTACAAATGCATTGAAGTATGTTACATACTCGGGCATTACTGGCGTTACTGGAACGGGTAATCCAATTACGTTCCTTACCGCTGTTCCGCATGGGTACTCCACAGGGCAATACATCACGACCACTGGTTTTTCACCTTCCACCTTTAACACGACAGGGCAAATTGTCAGCACAACGTCCGACACCTTGACAATTGCAGGCACATCCGCAATCGGTCAGGCCTCGCAAACGGTTACTGCATCACTTCCAATCGCCCAGACCTACATTGATGCATCGGCATCCTACACCTCGACCGTTGTGACCTATACGATCAATACAGGTCTTTCCTACGCGCCTTCGAACACGTATACACTCTCCTTGTCGAACGCTGCGATCTCGGGAAGTAACTGGGTCCAAGTGTCCGGAGCCACACCGTCGGGATGGAATGGAATCTATCAGCTGTCCACGGCTGCAACTTCAAATGGAACAACAATCGCCATGTCAAACTCGACAAACACGACAATGTCCGTGCTACCCATCATTCGTGGTCCCTTGACACCTACACTCCTCACTGGACAGTCTGGGTCAAACGTGCAGGGCAACGGCACAACAGCCACGTGCTATGTGAGTTCAACGCTTGGTCTTGCTGTCGGTTCGTATGTTCTGATTGGATCGAGTGGAGTGAGCCAGTTCAACGGTCAGCAGCTTGTGACTTCAATGACGGGTACTAGCTTCACATTTTCGAACGCAACAACGGCGATTGGATCCGGAACATCAATGACGCTCACGTGGGGGAGCATGCCAGTCGTGTCGGACCCGACGGGCTACTTCATCTACTGGAACACGTTTTACCCTCACGGTCTTGGAACAGGTGAATATTTTGACACAGCCGGATGGTCCAACAGCGTGTTTAACGTCAATGGTACTGTGCAGTCAATCTTGAACACGAACACGTTCGTATCCTTTCCAGCCGGAGGTACGACGACGATAAGCGTTGTGACGGGAAATACTACAACGATTCCTTCGACATCCACTGGTCCCGGAGTTATCAGCATCCCTGCATCGGGGCAGCCGTTACTGTATGCGACAAGCGCAACTGTCAGCGGTTCGAGCATTGTGTTCACGACAAGTACTTCAAACGGTATTGGTGCAATTTCGACAAACACGACTGCATACGTCTCAACGCAAGGGTTCGCACCGTATGCGTTCAACGTGTCAAACGTCCCCGTTACGGCCATTACGAACACAACCTTTACAGTTTCAAACACAACTGGAGCATCAGGAACTGCAACGACAAATGGAACTGTTCTTGTCGGTGGCTCGATTGGGTATGCGTGCAGCTATGCATCGGGAACAGGAAAAACAGTTACCTTTATCACCCCCGGACCGTTAGCGAGCGGAAACGTCATTACCTCCGGGTTTTCTGATGGATTCAATTTTTCGAACATTGCATTGACAGCTGGGGGTGGTGGTTTCAACGGGTATTATTACACGTATAGCGTTGGGGGTGGCGATGGTGTGCTTGGCGTGACAGGCGTGTCGTCCAACATTGGAATCATTACTGTCATTGGTAGCAACCAAGTGTCAACACTCACTGCGATTGCAACCCCAGGGACGGTTACATACGTTACCTCATCAAACACTCTTGTTCCGGGTCAGTTTGTTACACTCACTGGATTTACAAACAATTCATACAATCAGCTTTCGGTGCCAGTGATTGCATCAACGGCTAGTACGTCCTTCACCGTGTCTGGATCCGGACTGACGAGCAACCTTGCCTTTGTGAATGGAAATGGTACCTACTTTACCTACTCGACCTCTGCAAATCACCAATTTGTTGGAGCAGGTGGTGGGGCGTACACGTCAAATACATCATTGGTCACTGCGGCCAGCTACTACGTTTCGTCTGGATCAAGCACCCCATTCTCTGCAACGTTTGACGTTTCGACAACACCGACTCTGCGCACGCTTACCGACCAGAGCGGAGGTACATTGACAAAGACCGTTGGAGCCGGAGGTCTTGGCGTCCTGACGACAGCGACAGGTATCGGAACGGCCCTGGCAGGTGATCCCAACGGGCTCTACCTTCAGCCTAACAATAGCGGATCTGGATATTTCTATGAAGTCATTTCCGCAAACACGCCCGGATTCATCAACTTGCCTGCCTTGACGCCGACACAGGCAGGGACTTATTGGGTGATTCGCAACAATTCGGCTTACAATACACTTGCACCATGCACAGTGAGTCGTGTGGTGACAGGCTTGTCGGCATACATCAATCCGTATGGTGTTTCATCCCTGTACACGAGCGCTTCAGCCCACAATTTGCTGATTGGTCAGGTTGTTACTCTCACGGGCTTCACAAATTCAGTCTTTAGCAATACCTTGACCACGATTACATCGGTTCCTACAACGACAACCTTCACGGTTGCAGCCTCAAACTCAACGTCATCGCCCGTTTCTGAATCAAGCACGGGAACGGTCAGTCTCCAGACGCTGACACCCAGCACATTGACGATTGTCCCGCAAGGACCATTTACGGGAATTTATGGATCCGGGGGGCCTTACGGTGCAAGCAGCAACACGGAGGTTGTCGTGACAACTTCATCGGCTCATGGCCTGTCAAACGGAACCCTTGTCCAGATTTCGGGAGTTTCGCCGTCGACGTCTGTGCTTGGAAACATGCCCACCATGGTGATTAACAATATCCCCTCTCCGACCACATTCAGCGTCGAAAGCCCCTTGCGTACAGTGTTTAGTGTGAGTGCGACGGGCGGCGGATCTTTCATTAACTACGTGTCTTCCAACCCGCCTTCCACCTTGTACTACAATGTGTACACAACGGATTCTACACACGGGTTCAGGACGAACGATTGGGTAACTGTGAACGGTCTTGGTGGATCCGGATTCAACGTGAGCGGCTACGTCCAAAACTTGACCCCTGCCGCACAAACCGGTGCGACCATCACAAACAGCAACACCCAGTTTATTCTCTTCACACCCTCCTTGACGTCCGGAACGCAGGCTTCGAACGCATTGACAAGCTCTTCGGCTACAGCGACTGCAACTACAATTGTGTTTTCAAATGCAACGAATCACAACCTGACTGGCGGATCTATTTACTGCACCGGATTCACACCGTCCTTGTACAATGGTGCATTTTCGATTGCGAGTTATACGTCCAACACACTCACAGTGAATTCAACCCTATTTGCAATTGCAACAATCACAGCCGCCTATGCGACATCTGCAACCTCGATTGTATTTACCAGCAGCGTTCCCCTTGGTCTTGTTGTCGGTCAAACGATTACATCCACTGGGTTTTCGTCTAGCCAATTTAACGTGACTGCTCAACCCATTACTGCAGTCACAACGTATACAATCACCGTGACAACATCTGGAGCTACAGTGGGTGCAGCTACAAGCATTGGAACTTTGATTTCGTCGCCGAGCGCATCGGGTGGAACCATCTACACGACAACTGCCACGACGGCCTTGACGCCTACCGGATATTACCAAACTGTGAATTTGACATCGCCCGTGATTCCTCTTGCATCTGTCGTGGGCAATGGGTATGCAGCGACCTATACGTCTTCAAACGCACATGGCTTGTCTGTCGGACAGTACGTTACAATTGCCGGAGTTACCAATTCGGCATTCAACACGACAAACCCTCTTCCAGTGATCTTGGTTCCGTCAACCACGAGTTTCACAGTTGGAAACACGACCACGGCAAGCTCCACGGGTGGTAATGCAGTGAATGTGTCTACAATTACATCTACAGGAGCAGTGCAATACACGCTACCCATTCAAGCAGGAAACAGTGCCGCAATCGTCTGGACCGGATCCAATTATGTAGCCATGTAAGTATAAATGGTATTGATCGGAGGTACCGGACCGCAAGGTCCAGTTGGACCGACGGGACCTGCAGGATCGCAAGGTGCAACGGGTGTGACGGGATTTCAGGGACCACCGGGATATGAAGGTATCTCGCGTGGATTCACGGGTCCCACTGGAGTTGGGTATTCTAGGAACTCGACAGTGACACTCAATGCATTTACAAGCGGTCAAACGCTCACCCTCTCGTCTGCCAATGTCTTTTACAATGTAACGGCTACAAACCTCACAACCATTGTGATTCCTTCGAACGCGACCGGCGTCGAGTACGTGATTCGTAATAATTCAGGAGTGGCTCTTCCAGTCACCTTGACGTCAAGTCAAACGATTTCAAATAAGGGGGCACCTACAACGTCGATAACTATTCCTAACGGAAACGCATTAACACTCGTGTCATTGTCTACGTATTATCTCGCATGCTAAATACAATATGCCCAAACTTTTGAATAACGTTACGTTTGTGTCGTTTGGCGGCACAGGAACGGAATCCAATTCTGTTCTTCAATACATCGTCAGCCCCAACAATACCTATACGACACCGCAGTTTCAATCAAACGTGATTGTGCGCGTCCAGGGATTTTACCCAAACTCGCTCAATCAAACCGGATACATCACATCCTATACGATCAATAGTTTCAACCTCACTAACCTGCAGGGTGTCGGTACAAACAATCCCTTTAATAGCGCAGGCACGAACATTGTCTCCCCGTGCAACATTTACAATGGAAGTGTTGTGGTCTACAACGGATCGAACAATGCATACGTTGTGGGTGCTAATTTGAATATGTCGTCCGCCACACGCGGTACAACAGGAAGCACTGGTCCTACCGGATCGACGATTGCAGGTACGCAGGGATACCAAGGACCCACGGGAAATCAAGGACCAACTGGCTTAACTGGTGTCGGACCGATTGGTGCTACAGGACCTACGGGGAACACGGGCGGTATGGGACCGGTCTCCTCGATTCAAACCGTCACGGGAAGCAACTTGACAGCGTATACGGCCTCCAACGGAACACTGTATACGTTCAATGGACTGACATCGAACGTTTGTAACGCGTATATCACACTTCCAACTTCAGGGCTGACACCGGGAATGTTCTGGACGTTCCAGAACAATGGACCGTATACGTGTAGCGCAGTCGTTACACCCAGCGTCGTATCGTACTGGAACGGTGCATCGAACGTGAGTAATGCGCTCCCCTTCTTGCCAGGTGGTTCATTCACAGTTGTATCGAGCTCAACGGGTTCAACTACGTCGACCTTTTATCTTGTTTAAAAGTCAATGCTAACGAGCGTGTTGAATAAGCAGACGCCGCGCACTACAGGCGAGTCACTCGTCTTCAATGCATTGGCGGGCACATCCTTTGCGAATCCACCTGCAATCACGGCAAATACATGTGTTGTATCAAACACTGCATTGTACGTTGCAGGTACAGACTCCAACTCGAGCAATTGGCTGTACAATGTTCCCTTTACAGCCAACGGTTCGTATCCCACATCCAACGCATCCTACTCGAACGGTATTATTCAAGGACTGTGTCTGAATGCATCAAACAGTACGATCCGCTATGCATCGTCGTATCTTTCAAACTCGAATCAGTATGTGGCCCTGGTCGACGCGTGTCTGAATTTTTCGACATCCACGTATGCGGATGATATTACGGCCCTTACATCGGGAACACCTGGAACTGCGGTCCCACTTGCATTCAGCTCGGCAGGTGCATCGAACGCGACCTTTGTGGGTGGAGGGAGTACGCTCTACCTTGGAACGACAGGACTCACGACGCCAACAACGGCGGTTTTTCTTGCAGATCCTCTCTACAACTACGTAACAACTACCTATTCGAACACCGGATTTTCAGGCGCTTATAACACCGGAACTGGATATTATACATTCACAATCAGCAGTGGAACCATTGCAACTCTCTCCAACGCTCCCAACTGGAACAGTGCTAGTACCGTATTTGTTGTCACGGGGTTCTCATACAACGGCGGGGGGTTTCGCGATAATCAATATAATGGAACTTACGCGTTGGTCTCCTTCACATCCACTACAATCACCGGAACCACACCCGGCGGGGGCGGACTTAACAGCAATGTAACGTATTTGAGTAACGGTATAATTAGCTACAGTAATACGGCTGCGACATTAATTAGCAACCAAAGTATTGTCTATACCGTTTCGAATTCAGCCTTGTTTCGCCCTAACCAATCGATTACAACATCCGGATGTGGAACTGGTTTCAATTATACATCAGTTCCCATCACAGGTATTTATTCGTCGAACCAAATTAAGATCGCGAATGGATCAAACGTGACAAGTACGGCAAGTTTCACATCCGGAACGGTTTCATTCAATTCGTACGTGCCCGTGAACAGTCCGGCCGGATACTCGATTTTAGCTGCGGGTCCGGCTGCCTATTTCCCCGGAGTGTTCGGAGATGCGCGTGCTCCCATTACGGGTGCATCGCTCGTGGCTGGATCTAATTTAACAGGACAAGGTAATGGTTATAATACAACTGTTTCACTTATTTCGTACACCCTTGCATGTACCTTACCTTGCTTCCGTACGTCCGGATCAGTAAGCGATTATTCACAGCCATCGCCTGGTGAATACGCGCATATGGTGGTTGCCGGGTATACGGGCAGTGATATCAATTTCAATGCAAATTCAAGCAACAATGGTAGCAATACTACTGCAGCGATTGGCGGTCTGTACAGCTACACCGATTCAACCAAGGTTCTTCAAGTCTATGGAAACGGTACCGTGACTGGCTCTGCAGCCGTGAACTCTGGATATGCATTTTTCCCAATCACACCTGTTACGTCAACTACGTATAGCAGCTCTACACAGATAACGATCGGAGTTGGAAACAGTAGTACCAGTACTGGTCTTGGAGGGTTTCCGGACAATAGCCCGAATACCGGCGTGTATGGTGCACTGCAAGGGTTTATCCCTATCTCGTTCAACCAGGCAAATGCTTTGTTTGTTGGACCATCCAAGCGTACGGCTACTGTAACGGGTACAGGATTTACAAATGTGATTCCAAGTGTGTATGGTACGGTACAAGTAGGTGCCGTGGGCGCAAAGTTTGATGTGTATGTGATGAGCAATTATACTAATTCTGCACAATCACTGTCATACTTTGTCCAGCTGCTGAACGGAGGTGCGAATTACAGTTCAAACATGCAAATTGTTATTTCAGGATCAAACCTGGGTGGAACAAGTCCTACAAATGACTTGACCATCACAGTCACAGGAGTTGCCAACACAACAAATTATGGAGGGTCTAACTTTTATTCAATTTCGACCTTTACCTTTAGCGGAACACCGGCTGCAACTGCCGTGTCATTATCAAATGGATTGACGGGATATATTTATTCGAACATTAGTCCGGGCACTGTTCCCTACATTCAGTCGAATGCAAATTATTCAATCACAGGTGTGCTTCCGAGTGCATACAATATTTCCAACACAGCAGTTCTCTACAGCACATCCTCGAACTTTTTCTCGCCTTACAATCTCTCAAACGGCTTGAGTAACGCACTGGTCAATGGGTATGGACCGAGTGCATCCGGGGGTACTTCAAACTTTTCAAATACTGGATTGTTTGTGATTTCCAATCTCGGCGGGTACAATGGAAAGGTCTTTTCCACAGTAGGAAAGGCTGTACTCTCGGTACCGCTTTCCGTCTACTCTGCATTTGCAAATATTACGTATGCGACAGGTGCAAACAATACCTTCACTCTCTATGCATTGCAGTCGAACGTCTCCAATAGTTACCAGAAAATCGTAGTGGCTGTGAGTGGTACTGTCACGACACCCACAGGAAGTCAGACTGCGTCGTACACGAATCCATGGTTTGTTTCAAATTCTCCGGTAGCCACCCTAATCCAGCCAATTGTGAACATGAGCAGCCCGGATTCGATCGTGATTGATTCAAGCAGCGGGTTCATCTACATGGCCGACACGACTTCGAACATTTACCGTGCAACCACCAACGTTACAGCAACGAGTACCACGTACAACGGTGTTGTGTATCCGGGAACAACGATCGGTGGTGCGACTATGGCGTCTTCCATTGGAGTTCCAAGCACTGTTTTTGTCTCGTCGGCGATTGGCGGTGCGAACGTCCTGTACTCGGTCTATTCCTACCCTATTACGACCACTGCAAATGCTGGACTCTATGTTTACTCTGTGACCCCTGGGTATTAAGGTTTTCAGTTTCTAGAACAACTCAAAGTAAACAATGCCTCCTAAAAAGTCGCTACAGGAAGCCCCTGTAGTGTTTTCCCTCCGCTTACCGGTGGAAGAACATGCGCCGACTCCGGCTGAACTATCGACAAATTACTCTGAAATCCTGTCTGCCGTCGAGACATCCAAGGTCAGTGAACGGTTCAATACTGAAACGCTGAAGGATATCTTTCAACGTGTCAAGAGCCCGACGTACTCTGGTGCAGCCTGCTTTTGGTGCTGCCACGGATTTTCTTGGAAGCCATGTGTTCTCCCAATTTCCTATGATGCCTTTGAAAACATGTACCAATGCGAAGGACACTTTTGTTCGCCCGAGTGTGGTCTTGCCTATTTGTACGGCGATGTACATGTATCCGACACGACTCGCTGGTCTCGCCATGCACTCTTGGTTGATCTCTATCGAGTGTTGTACTCTGCAAAGGAGTTGACCCCGGCCCCCAACCGCAGTGTGCTCCGCATGTTCGGAGGTCCCTTGAATATCGAGCAGTTCCGCGAGTACTTGACTACATCGGATGAACTTGTATCGGTCCAGCTTCCTCCGATCCGGCTCCACGTGCCCAGTATGAATGTCCAGGGTCCGGCACGGGATGTCAAGAAGTTCGTACCTCTTTCGGAGGATACAGTGGCCAAGGCATCCAAAGAACTTCGGTTACGTCGCACCAAGCCAGTTCATTCGGCAGTTGCGACCCTGGACAAGTGTTTCGGTTAAGCAATGCAGAACTACATTGAAATGATGAAAATGCAGTTGGTTCTCCAGTCTGGAGCAGCCCGCAACCCACTCACAAACTTGATGGTCATGAGTGGATTCGATTTGGCCGTCCGGACCTTTCCCACATGGTCAGATTGGTTTGGAGGCTGTTGCCGTCGCAAGAGGGTATCGGCCGTTCCTCAATCGAGCACACGGACTCCTCGCGCCTCTATCACCTGCGAGCGCGGCACACCCCATCAACAGCGCAACGCACCCGCTCCCTCCACTGTGTACGGATCCCGGATGGATGCCGTGATTCATTCCGTCACGACCCGACCTGCAATGAAGACATTGCTGTCTGTTACACACCACGATTACCTGCCGCACGAGTTTGACCCGGTGCGTCTGGATGCTGACGTGTACTTTGAACTCAATGACCTGAAGGTAACTGACGGACAGGTAGAAATGATCAAGTTCAAGCTCTATTGCTATGAACATGACGTCCAGCATCTGCAGGCCTTTGTGGATACATGTGCCGTGGATTACGAGCGCAGAATGGCCAATAAGCTGGGTGCTCACCGGTACTTTTTCGATCAGATGGTGACTACGAAAGTCAAGGGAAATACACAAAATCCCTTGCCGACAACCCATCTCATCTACACCAAGACCAAATTCACCACAAACAGAACATTTGATAACGTCTTCTTTTCCCAGCGCAAACAGGTCCGGGACCGTACCCAGTTTTTCTTTACGCAGCGTGACTGGTATGATAAGAAAGGCATTCCGTACACGCTAGGATTCATGTTCCACGGTCCCCCGGGAACAGGCAAGACATCCAGTATCAAGGCCATTGCAAACGAGGGGCGGCGTCACATTATCAATGTGCAACTGTCGGAGATCAAGACCAAGCAGCAGTTACAGCATTTGTTTTTCAACGACGATATCCACGTGTATAACGGAACCCAAACGGAAAAGTACACGATTCCGGTTTCGGAACGCCTGTACGTGATTGAAGATATCGATGCAATGGGCGACACTGTGTTGCGCCGCGAGTGGAAGAAGCCTACGCCCGTAAAGAAGGAGCAGACAGGTGACCCGTTCCTCGATCGCGAAAAGGAGGAGGAAAAGGAAGTATTTGACTTGTCATTTCTTCTGAACTTGCTGGACGGAACACTGGAGGCAAATGGTCGTATTCTGATCATTACGACCAATTTCCCCGAACGTATCGACAAGGCCCTGATTCGTCCGGGTCGTGTTGATATGATTGTTCATTTTGATCGGTGTACGCTTGATGTTCTGCAAGAGATGGTGACGTCCTTCTACGATAATCCAGACCTCGTAGTTCCTGAAAATCCTGATCTGGAGGGCAAGTGGACACCTGCCGAAGTGAATCAGATCCTGTTCCGGAATTTCGGTGCGCCCGAACAAGGAATCCAAGATCTTGTGTCCTTGACGCATCGTGACTTGTATGGGTTCACAGATCCTCCTCCGGATCAGATCGTGTAATAGTGGTTTGCAATATCGAGCAATAGATTCACGTAATCCATAATGGATGTCTTGACCTGTGGCGTTGCCTCTTTCCACAGACTCTTGATTATATTGATAAAGTCATTCAATGAACTACTTCCACCCGTCTCCGAGTCATACGACTGTGCAAGAAAGAAGCTATCATCCTTCTTGCGTAGCTCGGTCTCATACTGACCCACATTCCGCCTGAACTCTGCGATCACCATCATCGGATTGGTTGTTCGCATTAACTTCAGAATCGTGTAGTACGCACGAAACTCGGTTTGATCGGGGTATATCCTACACACCTCGTCAAGAAACGCGGAAAACTGATTGAAGAACGCATCGAGGAGTCGCTGCTTGGGTGATGACATGTTTTTATCTATTATATCGTCTGTAAATAATGGCTAATGCACTAGGGCAGCCAGTCGCACCACCACCTGCAACTCGTGACCGTGTGGAACATGCAATTCAGATCAACCAACCGGCTGAAACCATTATGGGCCAATTTAGGACGTTAACACCACTCGATAGAACACTTGCAGCTGAAACGGCTGTAGCATGGGATCGATATGAACTTGTCCAGCTCATCTTGGCCGAATACCCCGAAATTGCAAATAGCACGGATTTGAACTATGACGATACATTGTTGATTACTGCAATCATAGAAGAGAATCCTGGTATGGCAGTGTACTTGGTCAGCAAGACAAGTCCACAGACTTTGCTTCATGTGGTACCGATCCATCCAGAGGATCCGGTAGCAGTCGATGGTGCTACAGCATTGCATCTTGCAGTCGCGGGAAACATGGCGGATGTTGTTCGCGCAATTGTCAAGAAGAATGAAAATACAGTATTCGTTCCTAATGTACCCAATGGAGTTACGCCAATCGACCTTGCAAGACGAACCCGCAATGCCGAAATCCTAGCTATTTTGTTGGAACCAACCAGAGAAAAGGGACGCGGTGCCCGGAATGCTGGCCTGCTTGGTAACCGGCAGCAGCTTCCTCATGCAGTTGAGGGGGAAATCGCATCCTACTTAACCGGTGTCAATGGGTACATTCATCAACAGCGAGACACATTACGCCGACGTTTTGGATTTCAAGAACCTCCGCAACAGCGTCGTGATATCGGGGGTCGCAAACGCAAGACCCGCAAGAATCGGCGGGTTACTTCCTCTCGACGGAGGCGAACTCTTTCTCGCGCTCGTCTTGCATCCTCTTGAGACGTGTCGCCGTATCCTCGTTCTTTTCATACTTGTCCTTGTCCTGGCTCTGCACGGTCAGGGGACCCGAGGGACCACCGCCGCCGGACATGGGGCCTAAAAAGGTATAGTGCAGCTGATCACTGGTGGCCTCCTTGCCATCCCAGCTCGAGTATCCGTCCGAAAACCCACCCGCTGTCGAAAAGGACCACGCCTCGAGGTTGGCCGGGGTCTGGGTGGTCTGTCCCTGGGGGAGCTGTGCCTTGGCCTGCTGCTGGGGCGAGGCTGTCGGTGCAGTCACGGGGACTTCGCGACGAGATGACACGGGCTTGGCAATGTAGGCAAAGATATCCTTGCCGACAAACACGTCCTTTGTTTCCGGAATGTACAGAGTCGGCACCTTTTGCAGGAATCCAGGCAGCTTGTCACGGGTCATTCCGTCAATTGCAATCAGGCGACACAGTGATGTCTTGTTCAGAGCCTGTAACGTATCCAGGATCTGTTTGCTGTGGGGGCAGCGTGAGCTGTAAAAGAGCATGGGCTGGTTGGCCATCTTGGTAGGAGAACTGTAAAAAAACGGAAATATAAGAACGAAGGAAAAGACAATACAATGGAGAACCCAAAGACAACTCTTGATGGATACCGCCTCGACTTCCAGCTGAAGAATGTTCCGGTTGCTTTCGTGAATGCAATTCGTCGGATCCTGCTTGCCGAGATTCCAACTGTCATGATCCGGAATGTCAAGATTCTTGACAACTCTTCGCAGCTCATTCACGAGATGCTCCGGCACCGTGTTGAGATGCTACCGATCGATGTACGCCCCGAGGAGCTGGATGTAATTCGTGACACCAAGATTTCTCTACGCGTCATGCCTGGCGTCGAGCAGACTCTGATGAGCACAGACTTTACCGTGCAAGGGCCTCGTTCCGACATTATCCTGAAGGACCGTGATCTTGGCAAGCCGCTCTACTTTCTCAAGCTCAATGCAGGCGAGTCCGTGTGGGTAGAGGCAACGCTCGGAACCGAGCCTCGAGGTGCATCCCAGGTGTGCGTTGCGTCCTATGCATACCATGTTGACCCTACACTTGCCAAGCTCCAGCGCGATCGAGTCATTGCCGAGAATACCGATCTGGCCGCGTTTGACAATCACGACATTCAGCGCTGTTGGTCGCGCGATGCAAGTGGACGCCCCAACTGGTTCGATTTCAGTATCGAGAGTATTGGTGTCTTGAAGGCGTCTGATCTCCTGAAGCGTGCCGTGGAGGTTCTCAAGGGCAAGATCCAGGATCTGGCCAAGGTGGAGTTGATCAAGGAAGACGATGGATCGCATGGAATTGTCATGCCATCCGAGTCGCATACGCTGGGTGCGCTGGTGCAGTCCATTCTGTACTCTGCAGGCCCACCGAAGCTGGTTGACGATGTCCGCTTTACCGTGGGTCATCCTCTCCAACCGACCATGCACGTGAGGTTCTGGTCTTCGACGCCGCCCAAGGACGTACTTGCAGCGTGTGTCAAGGAGGCGCTCGCACTCTGTGAAAGCATTCTTCGTTCAGTATAATGAGTGAATACCTTACCTTTGATCCCTCCGAATTCACTCTGTTAGGCGATGTCATTGAAATGGATGAACAAGTCCAACGCGAAGAGTCTGTTCGCTTTTTTACATTGGACGAACAGTTAACGGATTCGTTTGACAAACTCTTGCCATCCGGACACGCAACAACATTTGTCCTTGAACAGCTCGCCAAGGAAATGGACCGATTCCGGGATTTATATGAAACCTATGTGAACCCAACTGCAGAAGGGTACGAAATCCGGCCTCCAGAGATTCGTCGTTCTTTTCCTTGGATTCACCCAGTGTATCGTTCTGCAGACCTGGTTCGGAGCAATGTTTCAGCTTTGCTCGGTGAAGTACTGTCCAAGGAAAACCGCCGTCTTCCCAACGGATATACGCGCATGCTCGGTGTACTTCCCAGGCCGTACCCGGATACGCCATCAAAGCCTCTTCAAGTCGCAACCGAGTTTGTGGATACAGAAGGCAAGGCGCCCTTGCGCGCACTTCCGCCTATTATCCTGTCCCAAACCAAATACCTGGCCAACGGAAAGACGGCTATTGTACCTGTACCGGTTGAAGGCACGGAAGATAAATTGGGATCGATCGGATTCTTTTTGGAGGAGCGTGTCAATGAAATTCCGAATCCTCGCGAAGACCATGACTTTTTCAAGGACAAACAGGCCCGGTTTATTCAGACGGACGAGGATCTGCAAGACATTGTTCCACAAATTCCGGCTATTATGGAACACGGTGTCCCGGTCACGACGGATCCGTATCGCGAAGGACTCAAGTTTCTCAAGGTTTATGACGTCACATTGCAGTCGATTCCCTGGGAGGAATGGCAGCGTCGGTTTCCTCAAGTTGAAATCGGACAGCCAGCGCCTGTTGTTGAACTGGCCTTTCCTAAATCCGATACAGTCTCTCCGGATGAAAAGTTGATCAAGGAGTACGCCACAAGTTATTCGCCTGCGTGGGCACCACGCGCATGGCTGATGAATCAACCAGATGCCGGATTCTTGGTTGTCCAAATGCTCTTGTCTGAAGCGGGGTCTGCCGGAGTCGTTCCGGTTCTTCCGAGTGCAGATTTGAGCATGCAGTATCCGGCCATCACCATGGACAAGTGCGGTCTCACAGACTTGACATTCCAGGAATTCTTGGTCCAGGGACTGGTGCGTCGTGTGAATGCCAAGCTCCAGTGTATTCCACTCGAGATTGTTCAGCAAGAGCGCAAACAAATTGGATTGGGTCGTATTCCCTGGAAGGATCAGACCAAGGACGCGATTCTATCCACATACCGCCGGATCCTGGCCACGATGCTTCCTGCGAAGGTCGAAAAGAAACCCGGATTCGTTGGAACCAAGGCACCTGTAAAGGCTGTTTCGGAACTTCGTCAAACAATCTTGGCTATTCTTGCAGATGTCCATCGCAAGCCCGATGATAAGGTCCGTGCAATCAACAGTGTCCTCAAGTCAGTTCCGAACGTTGGCAAGCAGTACATTGAGAATGGCGCCTTTGTCGTCTGCGAACATACACTGTCTGCACTGAAGGAAGAGGACATGACACAGTGGATTGTTCGCGAACTCGGTGTCGAGTACTGCCAGGTGTGTGGTGAACAAATTAACGGACAAGTACTGGTTGATCAGGCCGAGTATGATGAAGGAGGACGTAGGGTCGTTCAGTCTGCGGCGCTCGACACAAATATTGTCCACGGACACGCGATTGCATCCTTTACAACCGGACTCAAGGCCTTGCTTCCTCGGTTTACAATGACAGACCCTGCGGATGCAACATTGTACTTGCTCTTGTCGCTTCTTCAAGTCTTACCGGAAGGTGATCAACTTGCCCCAATCCTTTCATATGGCCGTCAGATTTCGCTGGCGCTCGGGAAGAAGGACGATGATGCGACACGGCGCGCACGTGGAATGGTGGGGATTGCAGAGGCCGTGATGGTCATGCAGACACATCGCCCGCCGCTCTTGGCTCGTCGTTCCTTTGGACCTAAACCGTTGCGCTTTGACGGATACCCGCGGGATACAGCCGAATCAACCGGGTTTACGGTCATTGACGTGTTCCTCATGGTGTTGCGCAAAACGTTTGAAGCCTATCCTACATCCTTTCAAGGCCCTTCGTTGCAAGTGATGCGTGGCACCCTGAATGATCCCAAGGTAATCCGGAAGGGTGTCGTGGGCTTGCTGGGCAAGTTTGTACCGCAATTCAAGCAGGAGTTGCTTAACGCCAAGGACGTGGCACCATTGGCCGTGCCTGAACCGAACTTGCTCCTTCCAATTGCACCCATGCCTCCGACGGAACGTCGTCCACTTGGATTTGCTGCTTGCCCATCGACACGAATCGCATTGATTTCGGACATTCCCCCGGACTTGGGACATCCGCTCGTACCTCTTCGCAAACCAATCCTTATCCAGGAACCTGTTCATTTTGTCGAGCAGGGGGCACCGCAAGGGCAGGTTCCGTTCCAGGCTAGTGATGCGGATATTCGTGCAGGGCTTGCCGTCAAAGAAAAGCCATTGTTCATGACGGATTCGTGGAAGATCAATGTCTTATTGCTGCAACGGATTTCTTCAGCGACAAGTGTTGGCTCAACAACATCTGTGGATCCCACACAACCGGCTGCAAAGTTGAGAGACTTGACACAGGGGATGCTCAAAATCCAATTTCGTGAAGTGTCCAAGGATCCCGTAAAGGTGCGTGCATATGAAGCACTCAAGACGGACATTACTATGGTGATGCTCCTCACGTCGCTTGACGATGCCCGGAAAGAGTCGAATACATTGCGTGCAAAGGAACGTCATACCTTCACAGACCGGTTGCGTAACATGACAGATGCTGACCGCGAAATCACCAAGGAGTTGATCGATCGTGGGCTGGCCCCGTACATTATCACGAATGCAGATCGCGAAGAGTTTGCCCGTCAACTTGAGCGTGAACTCGAGCCTGATCTTGCCGAAGCGCCGCCGGAAGATGCAGATACCGGCGTAGGTAAGCCGGTGGATGATGAAAATGAAGAGGATGGACTTCGGCCGGATGGAGGTGACTATGGAGACAACCAGGCGCAAGGTGATCGGGATAGGGAAGAGTACATTGAACCCCTGGACGAAAATGGACCCATTTAAAAAGAGGCTACCAAGTAGAGAAAAATGAGCCTTCTTAAGATCTTCTTTATTCTCGACGAGAGCGAGGAGAGGCGTGATGAGATCCTTACCGTGACGCCGATGGAGGGCAATTACTATGGACGTGAGACGGACGTGTTTGTCATGTCCTACAAGAGTGGGCGCAATTCGCACTACACCTTCTACTTCAACCGTCAGCAGGCGATGTCTTACCTCGAGACGATGTTGTTCGGTCTCTCGTACGACGTCGAGCCCATCTCCAAGATCCAGGTCATGTCGTCCATCTTCCCCTCGGTCCTGTACAAGGTTCGTGGCCGCGGCGCCTCGAATGAGCTGGTGGACCGCGATGTCCGCGACTCGATCTTGGAGCTGGTGTTCAAGACGCTCACTGCGAGCCCCATTCTTCATTGCAAAACGGAAACTCGCCCGGAGTATGATGAGGATGACTAAAATGCTTACTCTTCGTGGCTATCGTATCGAACAGAGTGTGGCGACACAAGCCTTGAAGAAGGAACTGATTGTGCGCCCCTATGTCAATCCCTTGTTTGTGAAGCCCCAGTTCGTTCCCAAGTATCCCGTCTTTACCGAAGATTCACAGTATGTCTACGTTCCCAAACAGTTCGGTGTCGAACGCTTTGGGATCCCCAAAACGGAGCGCGATGTGCCGCAAACACCTCGCGAGTACTGGACCTTTACCGGATCACTACGCCCTAACCAGGTGGCCGTGGTCAATACAATGCTCTTGCCCGAACCCCACGATGGACTCATTTCCTTGCAAACGGGTGGAGGCAAGACCGTCTGTGCCCTGTTCATTGCCTCCCAGCTCCGGCTCCCGACACTTGTCTTGGTCCATAACACCTTCTTGCGCGACCAGTGGGAGGAACGGATTCGAGCCTTCTTGCCGACTGCTCGCATCGGCCGTGTTCAAGCAGATGTGTGTGATGTCAAGGACCGCGAGTTTGTGATTGCCATGCTGCAGACGGTCTCGATGAAGGAATTGGACCCCACCGTCTTTGCGCCGATTGGATTTGTCATTGTCGACGAGTGCCATCACATTGCATCGGAAGTCTTTGTCCAGGCCATTCCCAAGGTGACGAGCAAGTACATGCTCGGCTTGTCGGCAACTCCCGAGCGCAAGGATCGGTTGATGTATGTCATTAATTGGCTCCTTGGACCCATGCTCTTCAAGTCCGAGTCCGGCGATTCGGTGGATCCGGGTGTGCACGTTGAAGCCTACGAGTACCAGAACAATGACCATACATTTAACGAGATCATCTATACATCGAGTGGCATGACGTCGGTTCCTTTGATGGTCAATAAACTGACAGACTGCAAACACCGAACCGCATGGCTCGTCCGGATTATTGAAGACGTACTGGATGAGGGACGTCAGATCCTTGTCTTGTCCGATCGTGTCCAGCACTGTTTGGACATCATGAATGGACTACCACCCGCCCTGAATGAACAGGCATGTATTCTGGGGCAAGGTGTGAAGCTCGAGATCCGCAACGAGTACATGAAGACCAAGAAGATTCTGATTGCCACGTATTCCATGTGCAAGGAGGGCTTTGATTGCCCTACCTTGAACACGCTTGTCATGGCAACGCCGCGTCCAGATGTTGATCAGATTGTAGGAAGGATCTTGCGTGTGGAAAAGTCACGACGTACTGTGCATCCCTTAATTGTGGATATCGTGGATCCGCAGTTCCGACGACAGTTCCAGGATCGGAATTCTCTGTACAAGAAACGGCAGTACACAATTACGAAGATGACTTTGTCGTAGTAGGCAGAACAAGCTCCGAGGGACGACGTTCAGCCTTTCCTGGAACCGGAGTTAATTGGAGCGTCGGTACATCGTCATTCGGGTTCGGGACGAAAATGTCAATCTTGTTCAGTCCATTTGCCTCTTCCGGCTTGGAAATGTCCGTGTACTTTTCGAACCTAGACTTGAACTCGCTAATGACCGAGTCCGGAAGCAACGGGCTAATCTCGGCAAGTCGATCGTACTGGTCCTTGACATACTTGAGGAGTGCGCCCGGGGCCATACGCTCGTCGCGGGGCAAAGACATTTCAACGGAAATGTAGCGGTACAACTTGGCATAGTGGATTGCAGAAATGCGGTGACCCTCGGCGCGCTTGGCCCATCCGAAATAGGATCCAATCGTGTTGAGAATCGAAACGGCAAGTGACGCTGCACCAATGGCAATTGACGAAATCTGCTGCTGTCCGGCAAACATCGTGGTAGATCCCACACTGATAAAACCAGTAACTGCCGAGCCAATCGCGACGGGAAGGTCGATGTACGTCTTTTGCCGGTTGAAAATCTGCTCGGATCGTTTGTGCACCCAGCTCAAGCAATTGGCTTTTTCACCGGTATGCGCAAAGTACTCTTCCAGGGTCACGGTCCAGTGAATGTTCATTGCCAACTCTTGACTATCCTTGTCGGTGTCTCCCATTTAGTTTTAAACGCAGAAATCATCTCCGCACTACCTAATAATGCAGTTTGACTACCGTGGAACGCAAGTGCGGCAAAGCCAGCCCGTGCGCAAGTTGGTGCACTTGACCAAGACATTGACGGTCGATTCGAACGATCGTGATCCGACCTTGTTTGTCAAGGTGAATGGTGGTGCATCTTCGTCGGATGCGGGTGATTATGTCGTGTACCTCCCGCGCGTCTACGAGAAGGTGACCAAGATCACGCTTAAATCTGCCGTCATCCAGGCGCCGACAACCGGATTTCAGCCCACGGACATGTACGTCTTGATGGGTCTCGAGGGTCTGAACCGCAAGGACGAAACAGCTCCCGGGGCTGATCGGTCTGGGTATGTGGATTCTTGGTTTGCCAAGATCCCTAACGACAAGACTGCGACGACTGGTGCGACAATCAGCCAGGCCCAGTCGAGTGGAACGGCTATCACATACACGACCTCCCTGAACCACTCCTTTTATACTGGCCAGACGGTCAATATCACTGGACTCACGGGCAATGCTATCACTGCAAACCTGGGTCCTGTGACAATTGCATCCGTGCCGTCTGCCACGACCTTTACAGTGACAAGTACAGTGTCATTCAACGGAAATAGCGCCGTGACTGGTCAGTCCGGCAGCGCAATTGTCGCTGCAACGCTGTTTTTCAATGATCAATCCTACGATACGCAGTCCGTGTCCTACCAGCCCCCGATTGGTCGTCTGAATCGTCTGCACATTACGCTGCGCCGTCACTTGCCATTCAGCAGTATCGGCACCACAACGCCCTTGACTGCGCCCATCACATTCGGTTCAGCCCAAAACAGCTTCACATTTGAGATCGAGTACCTGGACAATGTCTTTGACGACTTTGCCAGTGTGCAGACCTTTTTGGATGTTCCGGAGGGTGGCGTTAGTCGTTAGCTCATTTGACGTCCAAGTGTGACAAAGGTATCGAATGTAAAGAGAAAGACCACGCCTGTTAAGATATACAACAACACATCGTTCGTTGAAGGACGTTCATATCCCGTACGGTTCTGCTCGATCAAGCGGAGAATACGCGATAACTTGTCTTCTTGGGATTCCACCTGTGGACGCTGGGCAACCGCCACACGGGGAGGAGCTGCAGCCGGTTCAGGCGCCTTGGGATCGAGTGGGGCTGAAAAGGATCCATGAACTTCGTCGAGTGATGCATAATCCAGCATCCTATTAGAAAATATAGGAGAAAAAGATAATGAAGAAGTTATCTCTTCTCGAGTCGATCAATGCGAGCAAGCTTTTTCTGGGTATCATGATGATTTTGCTCAACTTGGGCTCCAAGTACCTTGTGGATGAATTCTCCTCGACAGAAGAGGATCATTCGCGGAACATCATTCTGCGCCGTATTGCGGTCTTTGCCGTGTGCTTTGTCGGCACGCGCGATATCGTCACGTCCCTGATTTTGACATCTGGGTTTGTGATTCTGGCATCGGGCATTGAGCGTCGCCCTACTCCGAAGCCGGAGGCCAAGAAACTTGCTTCGCCCTATACTGCAGATCCCCCGTTGTTTAAAGCTTGATCGTCACCGACTTGCCTGTAGATCCAGCCTTGTTCTTCTTGGGCTGGGCACTCGGTCCCTGCGGCGCAGGTGCCGGCTGAACACTGCTCTTGATATCGCGCAGGAGGTCATCAATATTCAGACTCGGCGGCTTCATCTCCGGCTGGGGAGGCGCAGGTGCAGGGGCCGGGGCAGGAGCCGGCTTGCGGACACCCACAT